>Ga0310121_10000002_pt1 | contig 239049 bp, 296 predicted proteins | sample CB27_Tmax_986_MG_FD_203504 | JGI IMG/M metagenome (GOLD analysis project Ga0310121, IMG submission 203504) | Marine microbial communities from Western Arctic Ocean, Canada - CB27_Tmax_986 | ecosystem: Environmental > Aquatic > Marine > Oceanic | place: Canada: Western Arctic Ocean | collected... | reverse complement strand
GTCAATGGGTATTCCAATATTCTTTTTTGGTGATTGGGAATATGGATTGATTACAGGTGCGTTACTTTGGACATTAGGTGGTACTGCCTTTTTAATTGGATTAGGGTACATATTGCGTTTAGTTGGTGTAGAATATGATATACAAGCAAAAGAAGCGGCATATAGAAAAATACTTGTAATAGCAGAAGATGATGGAACTGTTAGACCAAAGAAAATAGAAGAATTCTTTGAGGATGTTCGTAAAATTCATTTTTTAAGTTATATACGTTATCTATATTTTAATGTTGGTCGAATGGCTTACTTACAAGCAAACGTATTATCAGCTTATGTATTCTTAGCACCGGCCATAGTTGCTGGAGTAATGACTCTAGGTGTAATGCAACAAATAATAAGAGCATTTGGTAGAGTAGAAGGATCAATGCAATATCTATTAAAAGCGTGGCCTACCATTATTGAATTAATAAGTGTTTTTAGGCGTTTAAGAGAATTTGAGGCTAAGTTAATAGAAGAAGAAAAAGTTACTAAAAAGATAATATGAAAACAATTTTAAATTTAATTATCCTTAATTTAATACAAATAATATTGACAGTAGCTACTATTTTCTTACTTGCTTCTTGTGCTAGAACATCTGAACCTGAAACATCACGGTGGATAACAGCATTAGAAACACTTAAACCAATAGAAGGATTCCATAGAGCTGGAATATTTACTATAAACGGAAAAATATATGTACAAAATTGTGATTCGGGAGGGAATCAAATATGGATGAGATATAATAAAAAAACTCATACATGGAGACAAAGTAGGTATAATTCTTTAGGATGTGTTAGAGGTGAAAATGCAGCGGGGCCAGATTCTAGTTAAATAAGAATATATAAATATAATTACAAGGAAAGATAATTATGGCGATACCTAGTAAAAAAGACCGTCCGGGTGACGGAAAGATAAATACAATAGATGAAATGATTCATGATAGTGAAGAAAAATTATGGGAAGGTGATCCAATGAAGGCTTTGATTTATGAAGGGACTGAACGACGCAAAAAGATGAATTTTTGGTCCCGGTTTATAATAACAATGTTTATTGTTATAACATTTTTGATTTTAGTATGGTTATTGTTTTTTGCCATACTGCCTGAAGAATCTCGCGATTTAATTAATATTTTGACAGGCGCGTATGTCGCGGTGCTGGCCAAGTCCACGGACTACTGGTTCAAAGAAAAAGATGATCCAGAACATAAAGAGATGGAACAATTTGAAAAATTAAATGGACACGGCGAATAGCTGAATTCATTTACAAATTTAATTCAAGAGAGAGATGGTTAGTAAAACTGAAAAGGATAGCTTGGAGACGCATGTAGATTTATGTGCGGAAAGGTATGCGCGGTTGGAAGAAAAATATGAAGAATTGAAAGAAACATTTAAAGAAGATAGATTAATAATACATGAAAGAATTGATAAGGTTAAAACAAGTATAGATGAAATGAGATCCTTATTTATTGAACAACATTTAAAACAAAATAGAATTATTATTACAAGTGCGGTCGCAATTATAATAGCACTACTCAGTGTGATATCAGCCGGCCACTTTTTTTAAAAAATAGGACCCCTATGTTGACATTTGGTGAACTTTCCAAAATAGACGAAGAGATATTAGAATTCATTGAAGAAGTAGAAGAAGTCAATATGCTAACTGATTTCTACGAATGGATTGAACTGGAAGATTTAGGACTCGGGGAAGACTTTTTAATTGAAAAAGAAAGTACTGCTAAGTATACCCAACGCATGAGAAAGATGGGTCGGCAAGCAAAAATAAGAAATAAAAGAACATCTTTTAAAATGAAAAAGAAAAGATCTCAATTAAGAAGAAAAACTGCAGATAAAATACGAACTTCCACTCGGACCAGAACTCAAAGACAAGTCATACCCCATGCTATAATGAAAGCAAAAGGGGCAGCTGGAATTAGAAAAAGAAAAATGTGGAAGGGAATGAAAGCAGCAATTATTAATAGAAAAATGAAACCAATGAGACGGCAGATTATAAGAGATGAACCTTCGCGAATAAAACAAGCACGAAAAAATATGACCATACATAAGAAATCTGGTCGGTAAGGAAATCAATGTCCCATGATATAAGGGTATGGAATTTTAGAAAAACGCGTCGGGCAATAAGAGAATCAAACGGAACAACAGTTAGAAAAGAAGTTCGTAAAACAAACGTTACATTTAGGCGCGATGAACATTGCAATATAACTCATGAACAATATATTAATTCCATTGATCCAAAACATTTCAAAAAAACTACAGACCCACATTCCAATACTCCATATGATTCCGCTGATTGGAAAAATATATTAAAATAGGTAATATATGGGCACTTCTTACCTGGGCAACCCAAAACTTAAATCATCCAATGTTCCAGTAGAATTTACTGAAGAACAATTATCTGAATATCTTAGATGTCACAATGACCCAGTTTATTTTATCTCAAAATATGTAAAAATCATTCACGTTGATCATGGTTTAGTAGATTTTAATCTATATCCTTTTCAAGAAAATATGGTTCGCACATTTCATGATAATCGTTTTGTGATATGCAAGATGCCCCGCCAATCAGGAAAATCAACAACCATCATAGCTTTCTTTTTACATTATATACTTTTTAACGAAAATGTTCAAGTAGGTATACTAGCCAATAAAGGATCTCTGGCTAGAGAATTATTAGACAGATTAAAATTATCATATGAAAATTTACCTATATGGATGCAACAAGGTATATTAGCTTGGAATAAAGGAAATATAGAATTAGAGAATGGTTCAAAAGTATTAGCAGCAGCCACATCTTCTTCAGCTGTCCGAGGTTCATCTTTTAATATTATTTTCTTAGATGAGTTTGCTCACGTTCCAAAAGAATTAGCTGAAGAATTTTTTACCTCGGTTTATCCTACTATTTCTTCCGGACAAACTACAAAAGTTTTTATAGTATCTACACCACTCGGTTTAAATCAATTTTATAAAATGTGGGTGGACTCTGAAGAAAAAAGAAGTAATTATATACCTATTGAAGTTCATTGGTCTGAAATTCCCGGCAGAGATCAGAAATGGAAAGAAGAGACCGTTCGCAATACAAGTGAAAGACAATTTTCACAAGAATTCGAAACTGAATTTATTGGTAGTACAAGAACATTAATAGCTGGTTCAAAATTAAGATCTATGCCATTTAAAACACCAGTCCATACCTATGAAAATTTAGACATATTTGAACAACCCGAACAAAAACATACTTATACAGTAGTAGTTGATACAGCCAAAGGTTTACAATTAGATTATTCTGCTTTCACTGTTATCGATAGCACAGGGCTGCCCTATAAGGTAGTTGCAAAATATAGAGATAATGAAATATCTCCCATGTTATATCCAAATTTTATTTACAAAGCCGCAAAACATTACAATAATGCATTTGTATTAGTAGAGGTTAATGATATAGGAGAACAAGTCGCAATGACTCTTCATCAAGATATGGAATATGAAAATATGTTAATGATGAATTGGAAAGGACGCGGCGGTCAGCAATTAGGTGGAGGATTTGGAAAAAATGCTCAATGGGGTGTAAGAACTACAAAACAAGTTAAACGCCTAGGATGTCAAACATTAAAAAATTTAATAGAAGAAGACAAACTTATAATTACAGATTATGATATAATATATGAACTTACATCTTTCTCGGCTAAAAAAGAATCATATGAAGCAGAAGAAGGACATCATGATGATTTAGTTATTACCCTTGTAATATTTGCATGGCTAACAAATCAGCAATATTTTAAAGAATTAACTGATTTTGATTTAAGAGAAAAGATGTATTCTGAAAAAATGAAAGAAATAGACGAATCTTATTTACCTTTCGGATTTATTGAAGATGGACTAGAACAGGAAACCATTATTGATAATAAAGGTCAGCAATGGACTGTTGAAAGAACTGATCGAATGTTAGAAGAATCTGGCCATAATGTATTCGGAGCATAAGAACAGGAAGTTTATAAATAATCATAGTAACTAATAGTACATGAACTTAATAAAATTTTCAGCGATTTACAGGAGAAGAAGATGGCATTTACAGTAAGTCCAGGAGTAGTTACTCGCGAAATAGATTTAACTACCATAGTACCTGAGACAGGAACAACTGCAGGTGCTTTTGCTGGGGCTTTTCGCTGGGGACCTATAGATAAAATTGTTAATGTAAGCAGTGAAGATCTACTGGTGGAAAACTTCCAGAAGCCTGACTCTTCAACATATCTAAGTTTTTTTTCAGCGGCGAATTTTTTAGCCTACGGACAAAATTTGAATGTTGTTCGAGTAGCAAATTCATCAGCATATAACGCAACTACAGATTCAGCAAACGCGGTTTTAATTAAAAGCGATGAATCTTATTATAATACATATTACTCAGAATATGGAGGATCTGGTTCTTCAAATGATTACGGAGAATTTGCATCTAAATTTGCCGGAGAATTAGGCAATTCACTGAAGGTATCTTTATGTGGTGCCGACATTGCCGCCGTCGGGCTCTCAGGAACTGTAACAATAGCTTTTGCTGCTCAAGAAGGAACAGTCACAGGAACATCAACAGCATTTACATCAGAATTACAAATAAGTGATGTTGTTCATATAGGTACTACCTTTTATCTTGTAACAGCAATTGGTACTGATTCAGGAATGACAGTTGTATCTTCACAAAATACCGATGTATCTAGTGCAGCAAGCCTTGTAAGAACTGTATCATCTCATTATAAAGCAGTAGGCCAAGATGCATTCGGCGCTATAATGGGAACCGTTCAAGTTTCTGACGCTGCAAGAAAAGTAATGACTGGAGTGGGAACATATTTTGATATACAACTAACAGTTGGAGACAAGGTAACTATTTCTGGTGAATCACTCGAAGTAGCTTCTATTACCAGTAATACATCGGCTACACTAGTCGATCCACTTTCTCCAAGTTCAGCCGCTCTTTCGACTGCAGTAAATTATCTCAGAGAATGGGAATTTGCGGGTAATTTCGATTATCCTCCAACTACCTCCGATTTTGCAACTCGCAGAGGTGTGACTAATGATGAAGTTCATGTAATAATAACAGACGAAGATGGAGAATGGACAGGTGCCAAAGGAACTGTTCTTGAAATTTTTCCAGCTTTGTCAGTAGCCAGCGACGGTAAATCTGAAGATGGTCAAGCGCTTTATTATAAAGAGGCAATTAATAGACGATCCAAATATATTTGGTGGATGAAACATCCTAACGGAACAGGTGCTGATACAGCTCCTAATACAGCTGCATGGGGCACATCTGCTAATGTTGCTTCTAAACCATCTTATACACAATCCAGAACTAATATCTCGGCTAGCATGACAGGTGGCGCAGACGGACAAGAATTATCTGACGCTAATATTATTTTGGGATATGATAAATTTAAATCAGCAGAAGATGTTGATGTTTCTTTGATCATAACTGGAGCTGTTTCTTCAGTTATTAATTCATATCTTATTAGTAATATTGCAGAAACGCGTAAAGATTGTATGGTCTTCGTTTCACCGGAACAATCAGATGTTGTTAATAATGAAGGAAATGAAGTAGATGCAGTTAATGATTTTAGAAATTTATTGCCAAGTTCATCTTATTCAGTTATAGATTGTGGTTGGAAATATCAATATGACAAGTATAATGATACTTTCAGATATGTTCCATTGAATCCGGATACTGCAGGATTAGTTGTACGAACTACTGTTGAAAGAGATTTTTTCTTCTCACCAGCGGGATTTAATAGAGGATCAGTTAAAAATGTTGCTAGGTTAGCATGGAATCCAAATAAAACACAAAGAGATTTACTTTATAAAAATGGTGTAAATCCGGTTGTTTCTTTTGCAGGACAAGGAACATTGTTATTTGGTGATAAAACTCTATTAGCTAAACCATCAGCATTTGATAGAATTAACGTCAGAAGGCTTTTTATTACATTAGAAAAGTCAATTGCAAATTTTGCTAGATTTTCAATGTTTGAATTCAATGATGATTTTACCAGATCCAGTTTTGTTTCTTCAGTTGAACCTTTTCTCAGAGATATTCAGGGACGAGGGGGTATAACAGATTTCGCAGTAGTTTGTGACGAATCTAATAATACTCAAGAGGTTATTGATCGAAATGAATTTATCGGTAGTATTTTTGTCAAACCAACTAAGAGTATTAACTTTGTATTGTTGAACTTCGTTGCTGTAAGAAGCGGTGTAGATTTTGAAGAAGTTGTAAACGCAGTATAAATAATATAAAATATCGTATAAATAACAATATAAATTATAATTAATATACGAAGGAAGAAAAAATGCCAGGATTTGTAGTAGACGGATCGGATTCTTTTATATCAAAATTGGCTGGAGGGGGTGCAAGAGCATCTTTATTTAACGCCAATCTTATCTTTAAGGGCAATCTAGCTGAGAACAGTAAAACCGGTGTAATGGATAACAAAACCTTCGGTTTTATGTGCAAGGGAGTCCAAATTCCTTCTAGTGCCGTAGGGATAGTATCCGTTAATTATATGGGTCGAGCAGTAAAATTACCTGGTAACAGATCTTTTGAAGATATGACAACTACTATTTTAAATGATGAAGGTTACGCGCTCCGGAACAAAATCGAAAATTGGATGAATAAAATAAATTCTCATTTTGGTAATGTAAGAGCGGCTAGTCATACAAATAAACTTACTGGTTATACCGCAACGTTGGACATACAGACTAGGGGAAAAGCCGGCGGGAATACAGGGCTGTGGAAATTGTATAATGTTTGGCCTACTTCTTTAGACCAAATCGATGTTAATTGGGAACCCAATGATGCTATAATGGAATACTCTGTTACTTGGGCTTATGATTATTGGCGAATGGACAAAGTAAGTAAGTAAAGCTTAGACTTCGAAAGCACTAACAAAAATAGGAAAAAAAGATGGGAAATTTTAATGTAGTTGATTTCACTACGGCGATTAGAAGTGGTGGTGCTCGTACTAATTTGATGTGGGCAAAAATCACCTCTCCGACAACAGGAATGGATAACATTTTTTCATATTTGTGTAAAGCTTCAAATATTCCCGGTTCTACAATTACTCCCATCGAAGTTCCATATTTTGGTAGAAATGTAAAAGTTGCAGGAGAAAGCAGAGAATTTGCCCCATTAACTACAACTGTTGTAAACGATGAAGATGCAGCAATTTATAAGGCTATGGTGAAATGGTTTGAGAAGTTTAATCAAGCCAAAGGGAATGTAGCAGAGGCGTCCTTATTCAACTCGCGCGCAAATTATACTGCAACTATTACCTTAGAAATGTATAAGAAGGAAGGTGGAAGTACGCCTGATCAAGATTGGGTTTTTCACAATGCCTGGCCTTCTAACATGTCCGCAATTGATTTAAATTGGGACAGTGTTAATACTATTCAAGAATTCACAATAGATTGGCAATATGATTACTATCTTCACGGACAAGCTAGCATCAAAAAAGACACATAATCTTAAATTAAAAAATATATCATGAAGTTATTTGGATTTAATATTGAGAGAGATAAAAAGCCAGACATCCCAGCTCTGGCATTTCCCGAAAATGAAGAAGGCGCAGTTGAAGCCACCTCTGCCGGAGGTGCTTTTGCTTCCTATTTAGATTTAGAAGCAACCGCTAAAACTGAATCCGATTTAATCATGAAATATAGGGAAATGATTGAACACCCCGAATGCGATATGGCTGTTGAAAATATTATTCAAGAAGCTATCATCACAAATCAAAATAGAAATCCAGTTGAATTAGATTTAACAAAAACGGATTTATCTAAAGGTCTAAAAAATAGAATTGATGAAGAGTTCGATATCATTTTAAAAATGCTCGATTTTAATAATCAAGCATATGATATTTTTAAAAGATGGTATATTGAAGGTAGGGTATATTATCATGTAATGATTGATCCTCAAGAACCTCAACAAGGAATAAAAGAGCTTAGATTAATAGACTCTCTTAAAATTAAAAAGGTTAGAGAAATAAAACCAGACCCTAAACATTCACCTAGTGTCTTTAAATTACCAAAATTTCATGAATATTATCTATTTAATGATAAGGGTTTATTGACCCCAAGCCAACTGGGCGTTAAAGTAGCACCAGATTCTATTATAATGGCTCATTCAGGAGTAATGACTAAAGATAAAAAATATGTTATTTCTCATTTGCATAAAGCCATTAAAGGTTTAAATCAATTAAGAATGTTGGAAGATGCAGTTGTAATTTATAGAATTGCAAGAGCACCGGAACGAAGGATTTTTTATATTGATGTAGGTAATTTGCCTAAAATGAAAGCCGAACAATATCTCAAAGATATTATGACTCGGTATAAAAATAAATTAGTTTATGATGCTGCTACAGGTGATATAAAAGATGATAGACGACATCAATCGATGTTAGAAGATTATTGGCTTCCTAGGAGAGAAGGAGGAAGAGGAACAGAAATAACTACTTTACCTGGTGGTCAAAATCTAGGTGAAATGGACGATGTTGATTATTTCAGAAGGAAATTATATCAATCATTAAATGTCCCCTTATCACGATTAGAAGCCGATACTCCCTTTGTATTAGGTAGAGCATCTGAAATTAGCAGAGACGAATTAAAATTTTCAAGATTTATTGATAGAATTAGAATAAGATTTTCACATTTATTTTATCAATGCCTAGAAAAACAATTAATTCTTAAAAATGTTATTCATACATCGGAATGGAATAAATTAAGAGAAACAATCAGATTTAATTATGCATTGGATAATCATTTTGCTGAACTAAAATCTCAAGAATTACAGACCGATAGATATAATATGATGAGGGATGTTGAAGAATTAGTAGGAACATATATATCTAAACAATACGTTAAAGATAACATATTAAGACATACACCAGATGAGCAACAGAAAATAGAAAAAGAAATAGAAAAAGAGGCTAAGGAAGCCGAGCAAGATGCTGCTGAAGTACCTCCGCAAATACCTGCCGATCCAGCAGCTGCTCCAGCAAATCAGATAAATGTACAGCCCGGACAACAAATGCCTCCTCCCGAACAACCGGCACAACCCGAAGAAGTTAAACCGGAAATGCTTACAGGTGGAAAATTATATAGCCTACCTAGAAGGAAAAGGGTTGGAAAATAGAGGTAGAGAAACTATAGCGGATATGATTGACGATATACTGTGTGGAAGAGAATACAAAGCTCGTGACAGAGCATTAGATGTTTTAAAAGATAAAACCTCGAGTCGTATAATGGAATTACAAAAAGATTTTAATTCTAATTTATTTGATAAAAATAAATCGGAATCATAACCGAAGAAATTGTATAAATAAACATAACAATTCAAGTTAGGATATTTAACAATGAGAATGATTAAAGCTTTAGGAGCATCAATACCGGCCGCGATACAAACCGGCGCAGGCGAAGATGTAGGCTCCGCGACTTGCGTTAGAGCATTTAATAATACAACTACTAATCATCTAGTCACGGTGGAAACTGGAGGTAGCGTTATAAAAGGTAGCTTTGTTTTAGCAGGTGGCGCAGATATTTATATTGAAAAAGACCCTACAGATTGGATTTTCGCGGCAAATGCCGGTGTATTATTAACCAAAGTTGCCCTCAGATAAGGAATTAAATGAAACTCATTTGCGAATTAATGGAAGACGTTGAAATGCTTGTAGAAAAGGACGCTTCTACAGATCAAAAAAGTTACTACATCAAAGGTGTATTTTTACAAGCAGAACAAAAAAATAGAAACGGACGAGTCTATCCATTAGAAACTATGCAAAACGAAGTAAATAGATATTCTAAACAATATATTGATACCAATAGAGCATTTGGAGAATTAGGACATCCGGATGGACCCACTATTAATCTTGAAAGAGTTTCACATATGGTTAAGGAACTCAAACAAGATGGTTCAAATTTTATTGGAAAAGCAAAGATTATGGAAACTCCATATGGTAAAATTGTCAAAAATTTAATTGATGAAGGTGCTAAATTAGGAGTAAGTTCCAGAGGAATGGGTTCATTAAAAACATTAGGTGGTTCCCAAATAGTACAAAATGATTTTCATCTTGCAACAGCCGGAGACATTGTCGCTGATCCTTCTGCGCCCATGGCTTTCGTAGAAGGCATCATGGAAGGTAGAGAATGGATTTGGAATAATGGTATTTTAAAAGAAGCAGATGTTCAAGAAATTAAAGACGATATAGTTAAAGAATTTATAAAAGTAAAACCGGATGAATCTGCCTTGGCTTCATCCTTTGAAAGGTTCATGTCAAGGCTTTAATGTTATAAATAATAACAGTAACAAATATTCTAAAGATATTCTAAAGGAGAATGCAAATGTCTGAACAAGAAACTGCCGAACAGCAGCAGACTCTTGCCAATAGTGTGAACGAACTAGAAACATTAGCTCAACAAGCATTAGAATTAGACGGCGAGGCAAGGGAAGAGCTCGTTGAACAGATTAAATCAAAATGCGAAGAAGAAGGGCTATCGGCCACTGAGACTGATGAATTGTTGGAAGAGATAGGTCTTGTTCAGGAAGCACGTAAGGTTCAAGAGGACAGTAAAAATCAACCCGGACCTGGTAAAGGTGGAAAAGACGGCGAAGGACCTAAAGGTGAAAAAGCACAAGATGTGTCACCACCTGCTGAAGTTAAAGGTTCTGGAACAGCTATGGGTAATCCCATTAAAGGAAAAGCTAAGATGGATGCCAAAGGCGAACCAATGGCTAAAGTAAAAGAAGAAGATGAAATGCCAAAAACCAAATCTGGTATGATGGCAGCTGTCTATGAAAGACTAGGCAAGCTGAAAAAAGATCAGATTGCAGCGCATTATGAGTCTATTCTTAGTTCTCTAACAATTCAAGAAGGTACAGACGAAGAAGATACTAAACCACTTGACGTTCAAGATGATATTGATGCGTTAACCGAAGGTGAAGATCTTTCTGATGCTTTTAAAGAAAAAGCAAGTACCATTTTCGAAGCAGCTGTTCAAGCTAAAGTTAATCAAGTTGTGATCGGGAAAGAACAAGAACTCGAAGAGCAAATGCAAGAACGATTATCTGAAGAACTTGACGCCTATATACAAGAAATTGTAGAAAAAGTTGATAATTATCTCAACTATGTTTCCGAAGAATGGGTAAAAGATAATCAATTAGCCATCGAAAAAGGAATTCGCTCAGAATTAACCGAAGGGTTCCTAGTTGGACTAAAAGATCTATTCACAGAACACTACATCACAATTCCAGATGAGAAGGTTGATGTAGTCGATGATCTATTCGATAAGGTTGAATCCTTAGAATCAGAACTGAATGAACAAGTTAGTAAAAATGTTGACATTCAGTCAGAACTTACAAAAGTTAAAAAAGAAAAAGTTTTATCGTCATTGACGAAAGACTTAACTGAGACCCAGAAAGAAAAAGTGGCGGAATTAGCTGAAAATGTTGAAGCTGACGATGCAGAGGACTACGAACAAAAAGTCGAAGTTCTTAAAGAAAATTACTTTCCTTCAGAAGATAAGAAGGTTGCTCTGGTCGAAGATATGGAATCATCAAATAATGACGAAGAAAGCGAAAAAGAAGCCGTACCTGCTGGTATGGAACACTATATGTCAGCTATTTCGAGACATGTTAGATAATATTTTTTTTAAATTTAAATTTACTAAAATACATACAGGAGAATAACAATGTATTTGTCTGAAACCTTACAAGAAAAATGGGGTCCCGTACTCGACCATCCTGATCTTCCTCCTATTAAAGATTCTTATAGGAAAGCAGTAACAGCTGTTTTGTTAGAGAATGAGGAAAAATCAATTATGGAAGAAGGCGGATCTACTATTTTATTTGAGGACGCTCCTGGGAACGCAGTTGGTGCCGGAATGGGTACTACAGCTGGAAATATTAAGGGTTATGACCCTGTACTTATTTCCTTGGTTCGCAGAAGTATGCCTCTCTTAATCGCATACGATGTTTGCGGTGTTCAACCTATGACAGGTCCGACTGGCTTAATTTTCGCCATGAAGTCCCGTTATGCAAGTCAAACTGGTTCAGAAGCACTTTTCAGTGAAGCTGATTCTGGTATTTCTGGTGGTGACGCTGCAGCTACATCCGCACATACCGCTAATGGTAACCCAGCGGCTGCCGCTTCAAGTTCAACTGCATATCTACCTGGTCGTGGAATGACTACGGCACTTGGTGAAGCACTTGGCGATTCGGCTGCAAATGCTTTTGCTGAAATGGCCTTCTCAATCGACAAGGTAACTGTTACAGCGAAAACACGCGCACTCAAAGGTGAGTACACAATGGAACTCGCCCAAGACCTGAAAGCAATTCATGGTCTTGATGCTGAAACTGAACTTTCAAATATTTTGAGTTCAGAAATTTTAGCAGAGATTAACCGCGAAGTTATCCGAACAATTTATGGTAACGCCAAAACTGGTGCCCAAAACAACGTAGCCACAGCCGGTACATTCGATATGGATGTTGATTCAAATGGTCGTTGGATGGTTGAAAAATTCAAGGGACTGATGTTCCAGATTGAGCGCGAAGCTAATGCTATCGGGCACGACACACGTAGAGGAAAAGGTAATATCCTTATGACTTCTTCGGATGTTGCTTCCGCATTGCAAATGGCTGGTGTACTTGATTACACACCTGCTCTTTCCGGTAACGATGCCTTGAATGTTGATGATACACAATCAACTTTTGCTGGTACTCTTAACGGTCGTTATAAAGTATATGTTGATCCATATGCAACAATCCAAGATACAAATTGGTTTGTACTAGGATACAAAGGTTCTAGCGCATATGATGCAGGACTTTTCTACTGCCCATACGTTCCACTACAAATGGTACGTGCGGTTGGTGAGAACAACTTTCAGCCAAAGATTGGATTTAAGACACGTTATGGAATGGTGTCTAATCCTTTCTCTACTGGAACTGCTGCTTCTAGTGATGGATCACTCACTTATAATACTAATGTTTATTACAGACGATGTCTTGTTACAAACTTGATGTAATCTTGTATTAAATTAAGTGATATAAATAAGGGTAAGGGGTCTTAGATTCTTTACCCTTTTTTTATGCTCACGAGGTATCAATGGCACAAGCATCTACCGGAGTACGCGGTACAGATAATATAAATTACCTTTCACCTACTGGCTTTAGATTTCTTTGCTCTGCTATGCCAGAAACTCAATTTTACTGTCAAACAGCTAATTTACCCGGCGTTTCAATATCAGAAATACCTATCCCCACACCTCATAAACAACATTTTGTAGCTGGCGATAATGTGACATTTGATGAATTTTCAATAACAATAATTGTTGATGAATATCTAAGAAATTGGGAAGAAATTCAAACATGGATAATTGGTTTAGGAAAACCTTTTGGATTTAAAGAGTATGCAAAAAGAAAAGAACTCGGAGTCGATACAACTGGATCTTTATTCATTCTTACTGGTTCAAAAAATCCCTCATTAAGATTCGATTTTTATAATTTATGGCCTAAATCTTTGGGAGCAGTTCAATTTGATATAATGGCTGCCGATATAACATATTCTACAGCTGATATAGTTTTTCAATATAATTATTATACAATGACAAGGCTAAACGAACCTACATAAAACATTATGAAATTAAGTGATATTCAAACAATATGGCAAAAAGATTGTCAGATTGACGATACCAAATTAGATATAGAATTATTAAAACTCCCCAATCTTCATAGTAAATACTTAGGGATTTATAACGATGAGTCTCTTTCTCAAAAGAAGTTATTTTTTGAAAATAAGAAACTTCTAAAGTATAAAACTATTTGGTATGCTGGAAAAATGAGTGAAGAAGAATTAGAAGAGCATGGCTGGGAACAATTTAAAATTAAATTAATCAAAGGATATGAACCTAAAATAGAAACATATCTTCAGGGAGATGATGATTTAATTGAAGCAAATCAAAAACTGGAATATCAAAAGATAAAAGTAGAGTTTTTAGAATCGATTATCAAATCCCTAAATACTAGAGGATATAACATTAAATCGGCTATTGACTTTTTACGATTTACAATGGGACAATGATATTAAAAAAAATAGATGATGTTCATTTATTAGTGGAATGTGAAAGAGGTCAAGCCGCAGAATTAAATGATTATTTTACGTTTGAAGTTCCAAATGCTAGATTCACATCGTCCTACAAAAATGGATTTTGGGACGGTAAAATTAGACTATTTGATATAAGAACAAGGAGATTATATTATGGGCTTGCTGAATATGTTAAAAAATTCTGTGAAACCGGAGACTATGAGTTACAAGTTGATAAAAGTTTTACGTTCGGTAATAATAATTTCACTGATACTGATTGCTCTCGGTTATATGGACACTACGCTTTAAATCTAGAACCTAGAGATTATCAATTAAGAGCTGTAACACATTGTATTCAAAATGATAGGTGTTTACTCTTGTCTCCAACAGCCTCTGGTAAATCTCTCATAATATATTTACTTTTAAGATATTATAATACAAGGAGTCTTATAGTGGTACCAACTGTATCATTAACACAACAAATGTATACAGATTTTCAAGAATATAGTAATGACTGGAACGTGGAAAAAAATTGTCATATTATAAGTGCTGGTAAAGAAAAAGAAACTGATAAGCCAGTAGTTATATCAACTTGGCAATCAATATATGGTATGCCTAAAAGTTATTTCGAAAGATTCGAGTTCATGGTGGGCGACGAAGCACATCTATTTAAAGCCAAATCTTTAACTTCTGTAATGAGTAAGTTAAAAAAATGTAGATACAAATTTGGCACAACGGGAACATTAGATGATACTCAAACTCACAGGTTAATTCTTGAGGGATTATTCGGTCCAATTTTTAGTGTAACCCAAACAAAAGATTTAATTGATGCAGGATATCTTTCACAATTTTCTATTAAAGCTCTCATATTAACTTATAGTAATGAAGCAAAAGCTGAGTGTAAAGGTTTTTCATATCAAGATGAAATGGACTATCTTGTTAGACATCCTAAAAGAAATAAATTTATTAGAAATTTAGCAATCGATTTAAAAGGGAACTCTTTGCTTTTATTTCAATTTGTTGAAAAACATGGCAAAATATTATATAATATAATAAAAGAAAAAGCAGAGGATAACAGGAAAGTATTTTTTATACATGGAGGAGTTGATGGATCAGACAGAGAAGAAATCAGAAAAATTACAGAAACAGAAACCGATGCGATTATTGTGGCTTCATTCGGAACTTTTTCTACTGGTATTAATATTAGGAATCTTCATAATATCATTTTTGCCAGTCCTTCTAAGTCTAAAATAAGAAATTTACAATCAATAGGAAGAGGGTTGCGAAAAGGGGATAATAAAAAAGAAGCAGTATTATTTGATATAGCTGATGATTTATCTTATAAATCTTATACCAATTATACACTTAAACATTTTAAAGAAAGAATTTCCCAATATAATGAACAACAATTTAAATATAGTATGTTTCACATTAGGATGTAATTTTATATATTCTCCGGTGCCGACAACATATTTATTATAATATATTTTTTCAAAAAAATCAACTGTAAGTTAACAGTTGATATTATTACAGAAATAGGGTATAATATGGATAAAGAAACAGCAATAAAAGTTTTATTTGATGAGAATAGGATGCTCTTACCTACTAATAGGTGGGCAAAATATCATCAATTAGAACACGAATTATATCATCATAATAGTATAGATTCTGTATTTTTAAATGAACTTAATGTAGATCTATCTAAAATGGTTAGTTTAATAACTGATTATGGTTATGGCGATATTGTTTGTAATATGAATTATTGGTTGTGGTTAAATGAAATTAGACCTATAAGATTGAAAATTTTGTATGATGAAACCCATGTGACAAAAGGGTTCAATAATAAAGAATCCACTTTAGCCAAAATTGAATATATGGTTAAAGAATGGGATTCAGATATTGAATATAAATTTACTAAAATAAGAAGGTCTTTCGGAAATATTTTAAGAACTTATAAAAGTGCTTTGAAAGGTAAAAATCTTTTTGCTCATATAGATAGAACTCATAGAAATATGTGGTATAAGTATGTTCCAACTAATATGGAGCAATATGTGTTTTCACCGCTTTCAACACAAATGGAATGGTATCCAACTAAAACACAATGGAAGAGACCTAAAAAAGATTCTGTTTGTATATACAAATATTCTCCGCCGATTGGTTGGGATTTGATTTCACAAAATTCTTTTGAAAACATCGGTGATAAAATGATATCACGAGATGAAAAAGTTGTTACTACATATTGGAATGATTTGGAAAAGGCATTAAAGAAATCCAAACGTAGCATAGAGTATCTTGATTATACTATGACTCCTAAACAGCTCTTTACCGCAATTTCAAATTGTTCTTATCTAATATCATCGCGCGGTGGTTTTGCTTACTTAGCACAGCTTATAGGTACTCCTACAGTGATTGTATTTCCTCCGGCGGATATGATTCCAGAGAGAAATTATACTCCGCAAAGTGTTCAATTTCATCAAAAAACAATGAAGTTGTTTTATCCAACAGAAATAGCTACCGTTGATATTGAAGAGTTGTCTGCCCAAAATACTATGCAAAAAACAACATCTTATCATAAAAAGAAAGAATATCCAACTTTAGAATCAATGCAAAGGTTAAAACAAGATGCAACGAATTTTCAGGATGAAATTGTAAATGTATATAGAGAAGCACAAAAAAAAGATGCTGAAGCCCGACCACAGAACCAAGTTAAAGAGAAAGTAGATATTCTCATACCACCACCGGCTGAAGCAAAGAAACCGGTTAAAAAGGTAGCAAAGAAACCGGTTAAAAAGGTAGCAAAGAAACAACCGGTTAAAGCAGCAATTAGTAAAGCGCTTAAAAAGAAAACTAAGTCATCAAAAAAATAGGTAAGCCATGGCCAGAGCGAAGTCAATACATTATGTAGATAATAAAAAATTTCATGAAGAAATGGTTAGTTATAAAAATCATTGTGCTGAGGTAAAGGAAAAAAATCCAGAAGAACTAGTTCCAATTATTCCAGATTATATTGGATCATGCTTTATGAAAATTGCGGAAAGATTAAGTTTGAGACCAAACTTTGTTAATTATACTTTTAGAGATGAAATGATATCGGATGGAATAGAAAATTGTGTACAATCCGCTCACAATTTTAATCCAGAAAGATCTTCTAATCCATTTTCTTATTTTACCCAAATTATATATTTTGCATTTATTAGAAGAATACAAAAAGAAAAAAAGCAACTTTATATAAAATATAAAACCATTCACAATAATAGTATGTTATCTGATAGTATTGTGTTATCAGAACATGATCTGGATGATCATCACTTCAATGTTGAAGTTTTATCAGAAGAACAAAAAGCAAATATGTATAAATTTGTAGGAGATTTTGAAGCAGCAAAAGCTAGAAAATCAAAAAAATCCACAGCAAGTGCAGCCAATACATTGGTACCTTATATGGTGGAGGCTAAAACAACTCCATGAAAACAGCTGTACTTACGGATACCCATTTCGGTGCCAGGAATGATAACATAGCTTTTTCTAGTTATTTTACCAAATTTTACGAAAATATATTCTTTCCTTATCTTAAAGAACATAATATAAAAAAACTTATACACATGGGAGATGTATTTGATAGACGAAAGTTTGTTAATTATAAATCTCTGTATGATGCTAAACGTATGTTTTTTGATCCCATGGCAAAAAATGATATAGAATGTCATATGTTGGCTGGAAATCATGATACATTCTATAAAACTACCAATGAAGTAAATTCTCCTAACCTTTTATTAAAAGAATATTCTAACATTATAACTTATAGTAACCCATGTGAATTAACATATTGTGATTCAACATTTGTAATGATGCCTTGGTTATGTAAGGAAAATTATGAAGGAGCTGTTGAATTAATTAATAATACTAAATGTGATTTAATGTTTGGACATCTTGAAGTAAATGGTTTTGAAATGATTAGGGGACAATTTTGTGCTGAAGGATTAGATCGAAAGTTATTTGATAAATTTGATATGGTTTTTAGTGGCCATTTTCACCATAAGTCAGATAACGGTACTATATATTATCTCGGAAACCCTTATCAAACTAATTGGATGGATTATAAAGATCCGCGAGGATTTCATATGTTTGATTTTGAAACTAGAGAATTAATATTTATTGAAAATCCCTATGAAATGTTTCATAAGTATTTTTATAATGATTTAGAGTGGACCGTAGAAACAGTTCAAGGAGAAAATTTTGATAAATGGAAAAATTGTTATGTTAAAATAATTGTTGAAAATAAAACTAATCCATATCTATTTGATGTAGTATTAGATAAAATGTATAAATCTGGAGTAGGGGATATTACTGTTGTTGAATCTTTCGCCGAATTAGATGACGATGAAACATTCGTTGATGAAGCTCAAGATACTATGACTATTTTATCTTCGTATATAGAACAGATGGAAACGGTCGCAGATAAAAAAAGACTTGACATTTTAATGAGAAACCTATATAATGAATCTTTAACCTTAGAATAATATGAGTGACAACGCAAATTGGTTTTATGGTGAGCGCTTACCTGAAATAGCCAGAGAACATAATTGTTCATTGAAAGAAGCAGAGAGAATTTTTATGCAACAAGATCTGACCGATCTCAAAAATAAAGAAGATAAACAAGAATCTGTAGAAATAGATTTACCGGAAAAAGAATTATTTGATTTAATGTTAATGGCTCATGAAGAGGATATAACATTAAATCAATTAGTAAATAAAGCTCTTAAATATCAGCTAAAACAAGCCGAATATCAATTTGAAAATGGAGATAAGTTTAAACCTCAATTTTTAGCTGAGACTGAATGATCTTATTTAAAACTGTTCGCTACAAAAACTTTTTAAGTAGCGGCAACGTATTTACCCAGATAGACCTGGATAGATCTAAAACTACACTTATTATCGGAGATAATGGCGCGGGTAAAAGTACCATGCTTGATGCATTAACATTTGGTTTATTTGGTAAACCATTTCGTAATGTTAATAAACCCCAATTAGTAAATTCTGTCAACGAAAGAGAAGCAGTTGTTGAGGTAGAATTTTTAGTAGGTAAAAAACATATTTTAGTTCGCAGAGGAATTAAGCCAAATTTCTTTGAAATAGAAACAGATGGCACACAATTACAACAAAATGCTAATGTAAGAGATTTTCAAGAATTTTTAGAAAAAAATGTATTAAAGTTAAATTATAAATCATTTACTCAAATAGTAATTTTAGGAAATTCTTCATTTGTTCCTTTCATGCAATTGAGAGCGGCAGACAGAAGAGATATAATAGAGGATTTATTAGATATACAAATATTTTCTTCTATGAATAATATTCTTAAATCATATGCGATAGATAATAAAATAAAAATAGATGAAACCAAATTAGCTAGAGATTTACTTGAAAACAAAATAGATTTAAAAGAGAACTATATATCACAGTTAAAACGTAAAACCAAAACTCTTATTACAAAATATGAAAAAGATATTAAAAAATCCTTAGATGAAAAAGATTCTCGCATAAAACAAATTGATGAAATTAATAAATCAGTAGAAGAATTTTTAAATGAAGTATCTGATGATAAACAAGTAAATGATAAGCATGATAAACTTACAGAATATCAACGCTCCATTCTCAGAAATGTTGATTCCGAACAAAAGAATATCTCCTTCTTTGAGTCAAATGATGACTGTCCAACGTGTAAGCAGAATATCGACCACGCCTTCAAACACAAAGAAATTATACAAAAGCAAAAAAAGATTGAAGAATTTAAATCCGCAGTTGATAAAATCGATGGAGAACTCGATGAAACCAGAAATCGATTATCAGCAATACAATCAATTCAAGAAAACATACAAAATCATCAAACAACAATACAGTCAATTAATAATGGTATAAGTGTTATTGATCAATATGTTAAAAAACAACAAGAAAATATAAATCATTTAGAGCAAGATACTGGTGATATAAATGATGAAAGAAAGAAATTAAAAGAATATGGAAAAGAATTTAAAGAAATAGAAGTTCAAACGGAAGAACTAATTGAAGAAAAATTTATACATGAAACAGCTAGAAATATTTTAAAAGATGAGGGTATAAAGTCTAGAATTATAAAACAATATTTGCCGATCATGAATAAATTGATTAATAAATATTTAACACAAATGAACTTTTTCGTATCTTTTAATTTAGACGAAAACTTTAATGAAGAGATAAAGTCAAGATATAGAGATGATTTTACATATGATTCTTTTAGTGAGGGGGAGAAGATGCGTATTGATTTATCATTATTGTTTACATGGAGGACAGTTGCTAAATTAAAAAATTCAGTTAATACTAATTTATTAATATTAGATGAAGTATTTGATAGTTCCTTAGATGGTGACGGAACAGATGAATTTATGAAGATAGTCAATGAACAAGGAACTACTACAAATGTTTTTGTAATTTCTCATAAGGGAGATACCTTGTATGATAAATTCAGAGTTCATATGAAATTTGAAAAACGAAAAAACTTTAGTGTAATAATATGATTAAACCTTTATTACCAGAAGGTCATGAATTATTAGAACAGGAAACTATTCCATTTAGTTTCTGGAGCCCTCCAATTAATCCTATTGAATTCCGGGATGAATTAATAGAAAATATGAAATACTATGACGGAGTAGGGCTAGCCTCAAATCAGTTAGGCTATCGATATAGTGTTTTTGCTATGAATCACGAAGGAAATAGCATGGCAGTGTATAATCCACAAATTATTGAAGAGTCTGAAGAAAATGTTTGGGAGAATGAAGGATGTTTGACATATCCTGGATTATATATTAAAATAAGTAGACCTAAAAGTTTATCGGCCTCTTGGGAAGACGCTGAAGGTAAAAACTTTTCAGGTTATTTTTCTGATTTATCTGCTCGTATCTTTTTACATGAAATGGATCATATAAAAGGAAAAATTTTTTATGAAGGGGCTAGCCAAATTCATATACAAAATGCGAGGAGAAAACGAAGAAATTTTCTTAAAAAAATAAAAACATCGAGTCCAACACTATGGCAAAGTCATTTAAACAACAAAAAACAAGAGAGAGTTTAAGTAAGGACATTTTAAAAAATATGTCGAAAAAAGAACGCCGTCGAAATAAAGACTGGGCTAATAATTACATCGATGAAGAATTCGATGAGACTGAAGAAGAAGAGGAGGAGGAAGAATATGAATAAAGAGCCAAGAATATACAAATATAATAGCACAAAGGAATATGTAGACAAATTTCCATGTGCGTATAGACAATATAAAGCTGATAGTCATTGTAATGTTATTCATGGTTATAGTTTTACTATGAGATTCTTTTTTGGTACAGATCATTTGGATGTTAGAAATTGGGTTGCAGATTATGGTGGATTGGGGGAGCTCAAAAGTTTCTTAGATGAGCAATTCGATCATACATTATTGGTAGCGGAAGATGATCCAGAAATAGATCTTTATAAACAGTTACAGGAACGTGGTATTGCAAAACTTACTGTATTACCAAAACTTGGATGTGAAGGTCTTTCTTCTATGTTATACAAATATATGAATGGAATATTCATTCCTGATATGTGGGGAAAGGGCGAAGCAGAAAGACTTTGGTGTTATAGAGTAGAAGTACGTGAAACAGAAAGCAACATGGCTTGGCGTGAAGGTCACAGAGAATGGGGTGAAGACTTATTCGATGTAGATGAATAATGATTACAGTTTATAAAGATGGAACAGGAATACCTGAAGTAATACAAGAATTACAAGAACAAGCAAGAGATATGAAAAAACTTAGACATTCTGAAATGTTTTATAGCATTCAGGGCGAAGGAAGGTTTGTAGGAACACCAAGTGTATTTTTAAGATTATTCGGGTGTAATTTTGAGTGTCCTGGATTTGGACAACCCAGAGGACAATTAATTCCACGGGATGAAATGCCTTGGAAAAAACTTGATGTTAGTCAGTACAAGAGTATTGAAGAATTACCTGTAATGAAAATAGGATGTGATAGTTCTGCAAGCTGGGCAAAAGAATATATGCATCTATCAACATTTGAAGAGGCTGATATAATAGCTGAAAAACTAATAGATCTTTGTCCAGATAAAAAATGGTATTATGAAGATAATAAACAGGATATTCATTTGGTGATTACAGGCGGCGAACCAATGATGTGGCAGAAACAATTGCCAGATTTATTAGGTCATCCTTCATTTAGACATATTAAAAATATTACATTTGAAACAAATAGTACATTTGCTTTAACGGATGAATTTCTTAAATGGTTACATGAGTATAGTCTATTGGATCATCATATTACATGGTCATGTAGTCCAAAATTAAGTATAAGTGGTGAATTGGGTTTTAAAGCAATTAAACCTGAAAATTGGCATCAATATAAAGAAGTACAAAATTCACATTTGTATTTAAAATTTGTCGTTCAAGATGAACAGGATATTGAAGAAATTAAGCAAATAGAACTTAAATACACTCGGTGGGAAGATTATATAGATATTTATTTAATGCCAGTTGGTGGAACAGCTGAAATGTTAGAAAATACAAAATTTAATGTTGCTGAAATGGCAATGAAGCATGGTTTCAAATATTCGCCCAGATTACATGTAGATTTATTTGGAAATAAATGGGGCACATGATTTATGGAAATTTATGTTAGCGGCCCTGGTGTTACTATAGCGGCCAGAGGAATAGGTGTGGAACGCTATATGTATTGGTCCGGTCGTTCCGAGATGGAAGAAAACGGATCCGGAACGGGAAAAGATTTGTTTGATTATTCTTGGAATATATCAGATCGCAACAGAATGAACGTTCCAGATGATGCAACTTTTTTAGCAGATAAAGCATGGAATGATCCTGGAAATTGGGTTATAAATGCATGTGATTATGAATTAGCTGACATATGGATAGAAGATGACGGAGTAATTAATAGATATCGACCACATGATATCTCTCACGTAAAACATGTATTAGTAAAATTTAAGCCTCAATTACGCCCGGTAAGCGCTGCGCGAAAACAACTGGAGTACACCTTCAGCAGATTACATAAACAAGTGTCCCCTCCACTTAATCACCACACCCACCGTTATTTTTTTTATACAGGCTTTTCATCTGAAATAGGTAATTGGCAACATAAACAATATAATAGCTCAATACCTCTTGAAAAGTTTAGGTTACAAATAATGGAAGTCTCAAGCAGAAATTGGATTGTAGGTCTGGAAACAACACAAGAATATAGTCATGCTATGTCCGAAGAAATGTGTGTAAATAGACTTCCTGTTAGAAATCATATATTATTAGAAGACTGGATGAAGGCAACCAACCTGCCTTTAGACTATGATATGTTTACAGGTAACCATAAGAGAGATTGTTCTAATTTTAAAATTCATGATAAGTATTTTTGGGAGTAGTTATGAATTTATAATTTTCCTAAATAATGTATAAGGAGAATTATATGGCATCCATTGTAAATATATTTGCAGATCAAGGTTCTGATTATACTTTATCATTGACAGTTAAAAATGATAGCGGCGGCGCAACTGATTTAACAGGTTATACAGCTGAAGCTTATTTTCAAAAATGGACTGGTGCAAATAAAGTATATAAATTTACCACAACTATAACAAGCCCGACGACGGGCGCAGTGCAATTAAAATTATTGGGTTCTGTATCCGATGATATTCCTTCCGGACGTTATAATTACGATATTGTTATTCATAATTCCGAATTTGATATATCCAGACGCGTAATAGAGGGAGCATTAGTATTACGACCTACCGCAAGTCCAAAAGGCGCAACTTTATTAGAATCCGGCAATAAACTATTACTTGAAGGATAGAGATGACTCTACTGTACGATGACGGGCGACAAGGGGAAATCAATTTAATTGCTTCACATGATAGTATAATTCATTTAGGTAACATTGATTTTGAAAATTTAACGGTTAATCTGAAACCTAAAACGGTTGGAGCTGGTGAAAAAGCTGTCTCATTAGGTGAAACAACAGCACCTTTTGGTGATTTATATCTTCAAGGTAACACCCTTACAATATCAACCAGATCGATTTCAATAACAGAACTATCCGGAACTGAATATCTAGATTTTGGATCTAATGTTGTGATAGGATCAACTGTAATTTCAGGTACTAGATTACTAGCTTTTCAGGATCAATTAAAAACAACTGGGTTAACCGATGTTACCATATCTGGAGTTGAAGATGGAAATATTTTAAAATGGGATACATCAACAGCCCGGTGGACGGACGCGCAATTCGAACTTGATCCAGCTATCTTAAATATTTCTCAAAAAGGTATTGGGGAATTATATGATGTTGAACCCCAAGCCTATACAGAGGGGATGATGTTCCAATATAGTCCATCAGCGAATGCATGGAAAGGTATTGTTGCAAATGACCTTGACTTAGATCATATTCGAGCCGGTACTTTTTCAGTTAATACTGGGACTGCGTCAGATAACCCAACAGGCACGGTAAGATATACTTCTACACGAACAATTCAGGTTGTTGCTGGCACGGTTGTAGTAGATACCTTTGATATAAATACATATAGAACTGCTAAGTACATTGTTACCTGTGAAGATTACACTTTGGACAATAAAGCTTATTGGATGGGACAAGTATTATTTGTTCATGACGGAACAAATACAGGAATGACTCTATATGGAGAAGTGGAAATAGGTTCAATTACAATGATGCCCACACTTGCGTCAGATATAACAGGCTCTAATGCTCGGTTAAAAGTTACTACTTCTTCGGATCAACAAGTAGTTACTGTTCATCGAACAGTGTTTGATAATTATCTATAAAACATCTGAGGAATTTAATTAATGCAACAGCAAGCAACTGTATCGCTAGGTATAATTGATTTAGAAAATTTAACTGTCAACTTAAAACCTAAAGCTCCAGAACCCGGTTCAAATCCTGTCGGATTGGGTACTACAGAAGCCCCGTTTGGAGATTTATTTCTTCAAGGTAATACTCTTACATTATCTACCAAATCGATTGGAATATCAGAACAAGATGGTGTCGAATATCTAGATTTTGGATCTAATGTTGTGATAGGGTCAACCACTATCACCGGAGAAAGATTACTAGCTTTTGGAGATCAATTAAAAATATCTTCATTAACTGATGTTACTATCGAGGGAATTGCAAACGGAGATATCTTAAACTGGGATAAAGTTTCATCAAAGTGGGTTGCTGGGCCCGGAACTACTCCGGAAAACTTAGATATTTCTCAAAAAAATATTGGGGAATTAGAAGACGTCGCACAATCAATGTATGCAGATGGAATGATGTGGCAATATAATACTGCATTGAGTGCTTGGAAAGCTGTTAATACAAATCTTCTTGAATTTGAAGATTTTCAGGTTAAGGGTACTTTTACAGTTGATTCCGACTTGATGTTTTCTACTTCACGAACAGTTGTCGTTTCGGCAGGAGAAGTTGTTGCAGATACTTTTAATATAAATACATTCAGGTCGGCTAAGTATATTGTTACCTGTGAAGATTACACTGTGGGCACGACGGCATATTGGACCGGTGAGATAGCATTAGTTCACGATGGAACAGATACAGAACATATAATTTATGGAGAAGTGGAGTTAGGTGCGATTACAATAATGCCCGGAATCGCGACAGATATATTAGGGACAGATGTTCAGTTAAAAGTTACTACTTCTTCAGATCAACAAGTAGTTACTGTTCATCGAACAGTGTGTACCAGTTACTAGGCACCTTAACCTTTAGTAGAACATTTAAGGAAGATCAACAATGGCAATGAAACAGTTTAGAGTAAGAAGTGGTTTCAAATCAGACAATAATGTAACACTTAATAATACTCCAACCAATGGCGTAGCAGCAACTAATGGTAAAATTTTAGAATTAGATGATAATTCTAATGTTCATTCTCATACATTCGCAGAAGTAAAAACAGAAATAGACGCAGGTGAATTAGAATCTGTATTAGCTGGCAATGGTATTACCGTTAGTGCAAAGCAAGGAGGGGGAATTGGAACTGATACTCAAACGGTTACACTGGGCACACCATCTACAATAACCTCCTCTACCACAGATTCCGTAACAACAACCTCTCATACGCACGCTATTACCGGATCTTCTGATACTAGCGGAGCGATCCAAGAGTACATATTAGCAGCAAATACAACCGGCGGAGTTAAAGTAGAGGAATTCGCAGCTGCCGGAGATGCAACATTTTCAGCTAATGTAACTATTGATGGAAGTTTATTTGTTGATGGAGCACTCACCTATGTTAATGCAACGAATTTAAGTGTTAGTGATCCTTTAATTACTTTATCCGCAAACGGTGATTCAGTCGCTCCTACCCATGATCAAGGTCTTATGATCAACAGAGGTACTTCAGCGAACGTCGCTTTTATATGGGATGAATCAGAAGACGATTTTGCATTTATTACAACTACTGATGGTGGATTATCAACAGGAAGCCTAACTGTTACATCTTATGCTAATGTTAGTGCTCTGGAATTTTATTCACGTGGTACAGATGACTCATCAAGTGGAACTACTGGTTCCATTCGAACAGATGGTGGTATAGGAGTTGCTAAATCAGTTTTTGCTAATGTTGTACACGCTGATGGAACAACTAATGCTACATCTAATACAACAGGTCAATTACTATCATCCGGCGGTTTAGGAGTTGCGAAAGCTGCTGTTGTTGGTGGTGATTTAACTACTTGGAACGATACGTATCAAAAAGATATAACACGAACTTTAGTAACAGAAGCTACTATTGCAGATGCAGCTAATGCATGGTTATTTGAAGTTCCCATAGCGAGTTGGTCTGCTGGAGAAGTGGCTCTGAAATTAAAAGCTGGAGCTAATGAAACTGAATTTCGCAAGTATCTATTTTGTGAAAGTGGAAGCGGAACAGTAGAAAATAATCAATATGGTGGATTAGGTCATGATATTACTGCAACAATAACTTTTGATACAACCGACGGCTCAGGTTCTACATCAGGCGCAACTCATATAGGAATGAACGTTCTCAATGGAGACGGAGTTCAAATAGTAGCCAAAGTAGAAGCAACCTTTCATAGTGTATAAACGACATGTCATCAGTACCATTTAAAGCAATTGCCGGATTAGAAGTAGAGGGAGATTTAAAACTTGCAACTCTTCCAACCGGAACTCCAGCTAGCGCTGGAATGATTCTTTCATTATCTTCGACTGGTATCACGCACTATAGAACGTTTTCTGAGATGAAAACATCGACGGATTCCGGTCGATTAGATGGGGTCTTAGCTGGTTCCGGATTGACAGTATCTAGTTTGCAATCGGCTGGCGTAGGAACTGATACACAAACGATTACGTTAGGTACTCCGGATACATTAAGTGTTTCTACAACAGATGCAGCTACTACTACATCACATACACACGCGCTGACTTCTTCTAATGATACTAGTGGTGCAATTGCTCCCGTAATATTATCAGCAAATTCATCGGGTGGAGTTAAAGTAGAAGAATTAGATATAAACTCTGGGTCATTAAAATTAACAGATCACGTATCTGCGCCTGCAGTAACTGCGAATAAGTTATATGCCAATACTACTTCTTTGTTTTGGGAAAATAATGATGTTATGGTGGGAACCTCCGTGGCTAATCAACAGTTTGTTTCAGGAATCGCTATAGCAATGGCAATCGCACTAGGATAGTACTAGAAAAAGGGTAACAGTTATGGCAAGTAGTTTTAAGAATAGCTCAGTAAGAGCGATTGGAACATCAACTACAGCTGTCGGATCAGCTGTTTCCGCGGGAGTTGAAGTAACAATAATAGGTCTATCACTTGCAAATATAACCGCTTCTCAAGTCAAAGCAACTATTGCTATGAGTGATGGAACAAATGTAACGAATATAGTTAAAGACGTACCCATACCTGCTAATTCTAGCTTAATAGCAATTGGCGGTGATCAGAAAGTTGTTTTAATGGTAGGGGACAGAATCGTCGTAACATCAGATACCGCATCTAGTTTGGATGTATTAATGTCTTTCTTGGAGATTACATAAAATGGCATATTTAGGATCACCCTTTACGTTCGACTCCCGAATTCCGGATCCCGGCACAACAGATCAAGTTTTAAAAAGCGATGGCGCTGGAAATTGGACTACTGCAGATCCAGGCCATCTCAATTTACCATCAGGCGCTTTAGATGAAGTTTTAACATATGACGGAACAAATTGGGTTTCTGCAGTATCAGCAGGCGGAGGCGGTGGTTCAACAGAAGCCATTGCAACCGGAGCATTGGCTGATGGACAATCAGTTATTCTTAAATCAGATGGAACAGTTGAAATAGTCTCAAATCCTATTGGGTTTATAACAGCACCGCTCGCAGATGATGGTTCCAACACAAGAACCCAAGCCCACAACTCAACCAATGCTGCGCAATACCAGTCTGTTGATTTTGATCCGAATGATCCAAATAAATTTGTGATAATTTATAGAGACGTTTCACAATATGTAATGGCTGCTAGTGTAGGTACAATAAGTGGTTCAACTATATCAATGTCCGGACCATTTATTATGCCTTGGACGGCGCATGGCTACGCCCCGAAAGTAAAATATCATCCTTCCACCATGATTCCAGGGACGCCCCCGCAGAGCCCTTTAATCGCGGTAGGTCAGGCAGATGGAATGAATGGGATGAAGATAATTCTGATGTCTTATGGTGGGTCTGCTGGCCTGTACATCGTTGGATCCGGATCAACCGGCCAGACAATGTTGAGCGGTATGCCAATGGATTATTACGGGGCTTATACAATGTTTGATTGGGATACTGCGTATACAGGATCCGGTAACGCAACAAATCGGTTTCTTCTATCTTGGGAAGCCATGCACGATCCCATGATGGGCTCAGCAACCGAAACTTATCTAATCGCCGGAACATGCGCTGACAATGGTGGCTCAGTTGCCTTCGGAACCGTGGGCCAGGCAGATCATATGCTACAAACAAATAACGGCATTGGTGTCTATAATTCTTCTTGGGAAAGACCTATTGCATTCGATCCGAATACTGCAGGTAAGTTTGCATATGTGGGACCTGTTCACGCTACACAAGACCTACGCATGAGCATTGGTACTATATCAGGAACTACCATTACCCTCGGCACCGCAGTCAAACTCGACGCAAGTGGTGGAGGTGATCGGTATTCTCATTCTGAATTAATGTGGAATACCGCGGTCTCCGATCTTGTATTAATATCATGGTGCCGCGATAACATCAGTGATAAACCTGCAATTGCAATTGCAACTGTTTCAGGAACTACTCCAACAATAGCAGCCCCACTTGAGATACATACTGCTGGATATGGTGTTAAAACACCATGGCGGATAATGGAGTTTCTTGCAGACAAAATTTTCGCTGTAGGATATATAAATACAGGCACGTATGGCGCATTATTTCATCAAGCCTTTTCATGGACCGGTACAACCATATCTGCCCCTTACACCAGGACAGAAATTTCACATCCCACTAACCTCGTAACTGCTCAGTCCGAAAGCAATTTTGCAAAGACACCCCAAGCTGCCAGTACTGGAAGTAAAATACTTGCTTTCTATTACCAGGGTTTAAACCCTTCCGAAGATCCTGTGTTTACACAATCTACGTTTTATGGTTCAGCCGGAACCAATCTTACTGCAACTAATTTCTTAGGTATTTCCGATGGTGCATATGCAAACGGTGCGACAGCAACAGTTCAACTTCCCGGCGCAGTTGACGATGCACAATCAGGTTTAACAATAGGAACCAAATATTATTTACAAGGAGATGGAGTCTTATCTGCAACTGCGAATACACCAGAAGTTTTAGTGGGAACGGCAGTTGGCACAACGAGAATATTATTAGCTGATTCTGCCGTGTTAAAAGACATCACACTAGATAGAACTGCAGCAACCGCAGCTATAACAGCACATCAAGTTACTAGAGTAGCAGCAGAAGCAACAGTATTGGCGAGCGCCGCTGCCGACGCAACCACTAAAGCAAATGCGGCTCAATCAACCGCTCAAGCAGCAGGAGTCGCCGCAGCTTACGCCGTCGATACTTTACAAATTGTTGCATCTGGATCTTTGGCAAATGGAAATAAAGTTATTCTTCAGGCAGATGGAAAGGTTAAACTAGTTGCCAATAATCCGGCACCGCTGGATACTCCAACTACCGATACTCAATCGCAAACGATGGGTGGAAGGATGGATGAACCTACAGTGGCTCAAGGCAGTAGTCAAACAGATCAACCACAGCAGAAAGCGTTCATTTCTTGGGATCCACTTGACGAGAATAGATTCATCATAGGATATAAAGACGAAAACGCGCCAGTTGGAACAGGTTATCCAAGGGCCGTAGTAGGAACAATATCTGGTACAACTATAACATTAGGTACTCCAGTTGATATCACTACGGATAACGATAGTAGTCCTGTTGCTATACATTTTCATCCAGATGTAGCTGATTTGGTAGCAATTGCATACGGCGCCGACTATATGGGTACAAAAAGTCCAATACTTACATTTGGAATGATTGAAAACGCACCGACTGCGCGATTTGTGCCCAAATCTTCTCTTAATATGCATCTGGGTGCTTCATACGGCTCGAGTGTACCTCATTTCGAAAAAGGTAATTTCTGCTTTGATTGGGATCGCAATTCAAGTGGTAGTACCAGAGAATATGCTTGTGGCATGGATGTTTGGTTTGATTATTCCGGTGCAGTTAACTATCGAATGCCAGTTTTGAGAGCAGGTAAAGTTACTGTGGACGCTACTACTATAACTCCAGGTTCAGCAACATGGCCACGAGGGCTTTTCACTGCTGGTAATTATCAATGGGGCGGTGGACAAATTAAATCTTTACGATTTGATCCTAATACTCACAAGAAATTCTTTTGGATACATCATTACCCTTCAGGAGGAGGCGGAATAGGTCACGCTTTACGCATAGTTAATTTAGATTCAAATAATTATCCTAGTTTGGGTTCAGAAATACAGCTTACGGGACAAGGTGTAGATAATAGTGATGACGGGGCCTACTGTGAATGGAATCCTGCTATAGCAAACCAAATCGTATTTTCAGGTAAGACATATAATCCCGCTACAATGTGCGTAGGAACAGTAAGTGGAACTTCAGTATCTTGGGGAACTAGGTTTACCCCAACTGCCACAGACTGGGAGGCTTCCCATCCAGGGTACACCGCACCGTCACAACCATGGAATATTTTCTTTGCACTCGGCGCCGCTCAAGGTAGATTTTACGGCGTAACAACCGCTTTTTCCTCGTCAGCTGACCTCATATGCCAAGCCTTTAATATTACTGGTACTACTATAACGGAGGTTGGTTCCCCGGTAACAATTGCTGATCACGACTGGTTTGATAATACTCTAACTTATCCTTGGCACGCTGCGGCATCGGCTTCCGGAAGGAAATTTATGGTGAGCCATACTGAAACGACTGGAGATACTCAACTTACTACTGGTACAATCGGATCAGAAGGAGTAACAAATCTTACTGCAGATAATTTCTTAGGAATTTCCGATGGTGTATATGCTGATGGAGCAACAGCAACAATTCAACTTTCTGGAGCTACAGATGATGCACAATCAGGTTTAACAACCGGATCCACATATTATGTACAACCTGATGGAACTTTAACTACAACTGTTGGTTCACCTGTCGTTTACGCTGGTCAAGCACTTTCAGCAACAGAATTATTAATTGCTGCCACTCGTCCAGGCGTGGTAGGTTCGCAATTACCATTACCAGGAACAACAGGAAGACTTTTATCAAGTGACGGAACGAATTGGATTTCAGCAGTTGCTCCAGTGGAATTACCAACTCCAGGATTAGCCGGAAAAGTTTTAAAAAGTGATGGAACAAATTGGATTTCCGGAGATGAAGCGGAATTACCAACTCCAGGATTAGCCGGATACGTTTTAAAAAGTGATGGAACAAATTGGATTTCCAACGCTGAGACAGATCCCGGATTACCAGTAGCAGGAACAGCAGGAAAACTTCTAACAAGTGATGGAACAAATTGGACTTCTGCTGACGCAGTTCCGGGTTCCGGAAGATTTGAAGCTGTAGCTTCCGGTGCATTAGCTGATGGAGATAGAGTTATTCTTCGCTCAGATGGAAAAGTTGAACATGCCATTCCACAAGGAGCACTAGGAGTTAGTACTGATGCTCAGGGTACAGCTCTTCAAGGGGTCAATGGCGATATAAGGAATGATAGATGGGGATCAACTATAGACTTTGATCCGAATGACGATAATAAATTCGTAGTAGGATATTGGGATAGTTCCGGTGCAACTGGAACTTATTTGCAGATGGTAGTTGGTACACTAACAGGCACAACTATATCATGGGGTACTCCAGTAGATATTGAAACCGCTGCACCTCAAGGTGGTAGTATGATTTCTTTTAAATTTCATCCTACCCAAGCTAATTTGATAGGAGCTGTATACGGTACTGACGGAACCGGCGCTACACAAACCAACGGCGCACACTTTGGTGTTGCAACTGTAACAGGAACATCACTTAGCTGGTATCCTTTACTTGATTTTGAAGCAGGACAAGACTGTTCTGGAGGTGCCCAGAGTGGCACTCCTGATGCTACATTCTCATTCGATTGGGATTCACAGTTTACAGGAACAGGATTTAGATGCGCTTGGCAAAATGAATTTGCGGTTGGTGGAACAAGCGGAGAGAAACTCCATAATGCTGGATCAGCTATAATTTCACCTGTTGGAGCCGGACCACATACGTTGACGGCTAGCACAACAGCTTATCGTTTGGACAATCGAACATATACCGGTGGTGTTGTTAGAATTAGAAGTTGTCGATTTGATCCTTTTACGGAAGGCAAATTTTTTGCTACGTTTGCGAACCACAACGGTGGTGAACCTAGAATGGTTATTATTGAGCTTGCCTCGAACGCAACTACTATGACTAAAGGTTCCGCAATTCAGATTCATTTCGGAATCGGAAGCACAGAAGGATCAGAAAATGATCACTACATGGAATGGAATCCCAATAGACAAAATCAACTCTTATTTTCATTCAGGCGGAAAAATGCTAACTACACCGAAACACCGGAATTAGTATTAGGAACAGTAGCAGGAACCGGCGTGACTTTTGGTTCACTTTTTGTTTTGGATCCCGGACAAGGCTGGAATTATGGCGGTGCTTCTCCAGTGCAAATATTCTGGGACCCCAATGATGCTGACAAATTTTTCGGTGTATGGAGCCCTGCATCAGGCGCCTCTTATTACTCACAGACAATCAACGCACAAAGATTTTTACTTACAGGCTCGGGAACGACAATAACTGCTGACGGTACTCCGACGGAAATGACTCCAGGACCTGAGAATGGTCATAGCTGGGACAGTAATTTTGGTTACGAAAAATTTACTGCTGCAATGAATGTTTCTGGAACTAAATTAATGGTTAATCACATGTTTGACGGAGATGGCTCCAGCACTGGTGGTTATAGCGCCGGATCTGGAAAAACCAAATTTACTACTGGAACAATTAATATAGCCGGTACTCCGAATATTACTACAACTAATTACATAGGAATTTCTGACGGAGCATATGCAGATGCGGCTACAGCAACAATTCAAACTGGCGGTGCTATTGATGATGCCCAATCAGGTTTAACACCTGGTTCTGTATATTATTTACAATCAGATGCATCTGGAACTTTATCTACAACTGCAGATACACCTTCTGTTATCGCGGGAACTGCGCTTTCAGCAACAGAATTATTAATTGCTGACGGAGTAGGAACATCTGCTGGAGGAGGAGGCGGTAGTGGAGCGGTTGAGTCCTTATCATCATTAGTAGAAAAATATCCTACAGGTTCTACATACCCACTTCCTGCACAAACTATTGCTGTAGGCACAGATAAGCTATTACTTTCAGAAACATTCCTACAGACAGGTGAATTAACTGTTAATGGAGTCTTACGTTTAGGAAAACTTTTTGAAGAAGAAACTCCAACTGGAGTGACTCTTATTACGGGTGGTTTTAATGTAGTGGGTTCCGGTACACTAACAAATGCCCAACCTTTAGTTTCAAACTATGATGATAATTTCTTAGACAATAAAACTGGTGATCTTGATCTTGGAGTTAATATAACTAATCGAGCCACCGGCGTACTTGGTGCAGGAGTTGATTTATCTGCTACAACAGGCACATTAACTTCAAGTCATGTTATTGGGACTGATGTAACAGGTGTATTAGGATCGGGTATTACCGGTCAACCTACTATCGCCGGTACAAATTTTACAGGCACAATTAATACAGCTGTTCAGGATAATATTACAAGAGTAGGAGCAGTTGTTGCAGGATCAATTGAAAACACCGTTACAGGTGGCGGAGGATTGACCGATGGTTCAAGTTTAACATCATTAGATTCCATTTCAAAAGGTGCAATAGAATCCGGCGGAACATCAGCTCATGGTGTAAATCCAGTGTATCCGGCATATCTTTCGACCTCCACTACGGGCGCTGCGAAGGTCGCAGAGGACGCATCCGGTACACGTATTCCGATGGGATTAGGATGGGATTACTTAGGACTTGTACGCTATGAAGGAGGTTGGATGTATGGAACTAATGATTCTCCACATCTTTTAAAAGTTCCACTTTCTTATGGACTAGCGACCTCATCCAAGCACAGGTATTCTCAATACATGATAAAAATTCCAGGTATATCATGTTATGCACTCAATGATCGCCTTGGAATGCAGATGTGGATTCAACAAATGAACACGGCTTCATCTACAAGTCCTTTAAGCCCATCTATTGTTTTTAATGCTGCCGCGAAGGCCGGCGCCAAGCACGCTTATTGCGCCACAACGCTAAAAACCGATGGAACATCTACAATAATGAGTAGCCAAAATGGAGATATAGTTCCCGTACAAGCTTTCACTGCCGGCAGTGGTCAAGGCTCATCAGTTTTTGATCATTATAAGACCCAAATAACTATATTCATTGATAATGCTCAGGTTGGCGGAGGACGTTGTAGACAGCCGCCTAGATTTCATTGGATAGCTTGCAGCAACTATGGAGCAGATCCCTATTATAGTAGTCCTAATTATGTAACTGAAAATCTCTATGGACAATATACAACTGGAATGTGCACCCTCGCAACAACAGATGGTCAATATAATCATGGAGCAGATATGTGGAAACAAGCATATAATTATCAATTCGCCGCTATTGAGTTTAGAGGTCTTTCAGCGCCCAACAACAGCGGATCTGCTATACTGCAGCAAGGCCTTCAAACGCGGTTCAAACACGCACAATTTCCATTATCAGATATGACCGTACACGGTCCGGGCTACCAAAGCTTCGTCCACACGCACTCGAACCCCATGGGCGGCATGGGTGAAGATACGATAGGAGAAGGAGCATATCTTTATGGATTAAGGAATGGAATAGCAGAAAACACTAGTTCTACACAATATACACATTATGGAGTTGGTTACGGCTTTGATGGTGCATAAAATATTTAATAACAAGATCAATTAATAAAAAGAGCAATATGGCAAATAAGATACAAATGGGAACCGGCGATCCAGTTTTTTATGAAAATGACGAGCGCATGGATATTGCAGTTGCTAGAGCAGAGCGCAACAATCTATTAGCTGAAAGTGATAAATATATTGTTACGGATTATCCAACAGCTAAAAAAGCTGCATGGAAAACTTACAGACAAGCACTCAGGGATTTTTCATTTCCCGGTGCGGATGATGATGTGTTAGTTGACCCAGTTTGGCCTACTAAACCAGAATAATTTAAAAAGGAAAAAAATGGCAGATTTTATTATAAAACCAGCAGTAGGTGATAACCTAAAAATCCAAGATGCGGCAGGAGGAGCTGCCATTTCTGTGATGGCTGGAGCAGATACTACAATAAAATCCTCTTCAGGTCAAAATTTAGTTTTACAGGCGACAAGCGGTGACCTTATTTTCAATGATGATCAAGGTACTGAACAATTGAAGATATTGGCTACAACCGGAGCCACTACATTTGGATCTTATAATCCTACCGGAGGAATGAGAGGTAATTTACAAGTGGTACAAGGTTCCGGCACAGATATGACTGCTAGCACAGGAGTAAATAATATTACTTTTGGAGGCGGAATATTACAAGTGGTATTTACATCGAAATTTGCAAACTCTAAATATGCTATGCAGTTAGATACTGTTATCACTGGATCTGATTCAGCTTTTTTTAATTGGTCTGTAAACGGAACCGTGGTAGGATCTACCTCAACAGTTTTCTCCGGTATGTCAGTGACCGGTGGTCATGTCGCATTCACTAACAATGATGGTAATCAGACCGTAGCCGCTAGTCCAACAGTGGGAGCACTCACTTTACCAGTGTCTTCAAGTTTTACATATCAGTCTTCAATTGCGGCTCTTGCAACTGTTACTATAATAGGAATGGTAAGTGCTCCTACCGGAGATCTTACTTTAAAATCGACAGCTACAACTTTAACCGTAGAAGAAATAGGATAAGAGGTCGCTAAACCATGGCAGATTCAATTATAAAAGCAGGGACAGGTGATAACCTGAAAATACAGGATGAGGGCGGAACAAACATAATTAGTGTTCCTGCCTCTGGCGATACTATCATAAAGGCCAGACCTAATCAAAAATTAATATTTCAGCCTGCAACAGGTGGGGACATTTCTTTTAATGATGATCAAGGTGTAGAGCAGATAAAGATAGCAGCAACTACGGGAGCGACAACCACAGGCCCTGGTGTCGTACTTGACTTTGGTGGTTCGGGAATCCAAGAACATGCGATGGTTGGATCATCAACAAACATGACCAAATCGGGCGCGCCCAGTGCCACAGATCTAACTTTTGGAGAAACAAACGTTACAGATGGGCAGAACTGGCAGTTCACTGGTGGTTCAACTACTGCTACCTTCAACGAAGGATTCGCTGATGGAGGTTTATGGGACACTGTAATTACTGGTCAAACTGCGCTTAACACAGATGGCGGCGCCCTCATGGATACCAGAATTCATGTTGGATCGGAATTCGTTCCAAGCCAAGCCACTCCTCCTACTATTACTCCCGGAACATGGACTTTATCAACTTCCAGTACTTCAATAAGCCCTAGCTCAGGTAATCTACCGGCAGGAATTACAGTTGGAGCAACCATTACCCTTCCTCCTACTGTTGTATCCGGCAGTTCATATTATACTGGAATGGCCGGCCCTCCTAATGGAGGTTCAGTCTCAGTTAATGCCGGCTCGACTACCATTAACGCAGGTGGATTCACTTTCACCAACAACCCTCCATACGGACCTGTTGCAGTTGGAGCAACAATATCCGGATCGCAAGGTTGGATTGCCGGCGGAACAACAGCTATAGTCGTCAACGCCACTTCGATAATAATGAGCCAGCCTGCAGTGGGTAGTGGATATGGCCCATTGACATTTACAAATCCAGGATCGACAACGGATTATCTTTCGGGTGCGGGCGGCACGGCTACGATTACTGCACTTACTAGTTCGTCAGCAATGACGTTAAGTTCTACTCCGTTAGCTTCAGGTACTTCTTCTGCCTCAACCATTTCTGGCGGCTCGTATGGCCCAACTAATCTCACGGTTGTAAATATTCCCGGGTCCAGGATATCGTTAAATTTGTCCTCGGCGCTCCCTTGCTCAGGCGGAACCGCGATCCCTTCTTCTACATTTAACTACACGACTGCTTTTCCTCCAGCTATTTTGCCTGGAGCAGTACTGTCCACTTCCGGTGCCGGATGGTTGACTAATGGAACCGCAGTTGCAACAATTGTTGATGCTACCACAATAACCTTGACTCTGCCTGCACTGGGTTCTGGACAAGTCACTCCCGTAACATTTACACATGTGTTGGGCGGTCCATTAACGGTTACTTTTACAGCAAAAGCAGCTAATTCTAAATATTTACTACAGACGCGGACAGCGGTTATTTTGGGAGATGGAGATCAAATTGGATTACAATGGATCGTTAACGGTAGTTCAGATTTAGGTCATTCTGATCCCATCGCGATAGGAGGCGGAATGTCAGGCGGACATCCGCAATTTTACAATAATAAATGGATTCAACAAGGCGGCCCAGGCGGCCAGGCACAGACGATGTTAGCTTCACCGGTGGGAACGGATTGGATACTGCCTGTTTTTGCTTCCTTTTTATATACGTCCACAATCGCAAAGGGTGCTACTGTAACAGTAACAGCCAGAGTAAATGGAACAACGACAGCGGAGATACTGTCGCAGTCTTCAACATTAACAGTAAAAGAGATACAAACATGATTATTCAAATAAAACATGCACTAGCAGAACTTGGTGCAGAATACACTCATTATCTGGGTGAGGACATTAATAGTATTGTATGGAAAGAAGGTGCAACTGAAATAGCTGTTGATGTTATACAAGCTGAGATGGACAGGCAGCAGGCTATTGAGGATAAGACGGCTACCGACAACGCGTCATATCTTGCGCGCCTAGAAGGTGAACATGCTGAGTGGGTAGCTCTGCCAGAATGGACAAGGCTTCGGATGGCTTCATATCCAAAATGGGACACACAACTTGAAATGCTATATGATGATGAAATAAATGGTACTACAACATGGAAAGATGCTATTGCACTAGTTAAATCAGATATTCCAAAAGAATAACCTACATTAAGGATGTAGCTTAAATATTATTGTTATTATGTGTGGTTTTTTTGGTATAAGTGACAGATCCTTAATTGATACTGATTTCAGTGATATAGATGAAAGAGGAGAAATTAGTTTTTCTGCTATCTTTAACCCTTCATTTTTCCATCAAAGTATTCTTCCCGTCACCGGAACATTCCCGGGTCCTCAAGTATTTGATACAGGCGATTATTATTTTACATATGTGGGTGAAATATATAACGCGCCTACAAAGGGCTTCGCTAATGATACGGAATGGTTAGCAGAAAAAATAAGAAGACAGGATTATAATTTTGATGAAGTGAACGGACAATATGCAATTTCTGTTTATGACAAAAAAAATTTAACTATAACATTAATTAGAGATCCTATAGGGCAAGTACCTCTTTTCTATTATAATAAAAATTGTTTAATTTATAGTAATACTATAAAATCTATTGCCACAACTGTTAAAACAAAATTAGATAAAGACTTCCTCAAACGTTGGCACCAAACACGTCATTATATATTTGATAAAACTCATTATAGAGATATTAAGTTATTTCCCAAGGGTTTAATAATCACTTATAACATGCGCGGTAGAGCTCTTAAATCGCGCGTTATTAAACCGAAACATGTTTATGATGGCAATATATTACAATTGTTAAAAAACATGCAACGTTCATATTCGAGTCATCGAGTCAATTGTGGAATAGTTTCGGGTGGAGTAGATAGTTCTGTTATATCTGCTCTTTTTAAAGATAGTTTAGATCATTATGTAACGACAATTAATGAAGATAAATGTTGGGCTTCGGCGGATATTAAAAAATATGGATTTGAGCCTAGAGTGGAAGTTAAAAACGATGAAAAACAATGGTGTGAAGCAGCAATAGAATATATTCAAAAATCATATATGATTCCCTATACTTGGAGTTATGTTGGATATTACATAATGGGTAAAGCAATGAGCCCTCGTGTAAAAGTAATGTTGACGGGAGAGGGAGCAGATGAAATATTTGGGGGTTATGATTTATATAAAGATAATAAGCTTTCCAAATATTCTAGAGTAGCTGACGGAAAAAACCTAAATGCTAAATACAAACATCAAGTAGCAAAACAAATCTCTAAAGTTAATAATGTAACTCAAACAAATAAGTATTTGGATCAGAGATCCTTTCTCCCTTGTGCAGCTATTGGCGCAAATTTGGCATTAGGAATGAGCTGTATAGAGTCAAGAAATCCTTTTTTAGATCATACTATATTTTATAATGATGCTTTTGTAAATGATATAGGAAAAGAAAAATTAGTAGAAATATTTAAGAAAGAATTTAAGTTTGCCCCGCCTAAAAAACAAGGTTTTTCAGGATACATGAATGAACTCTACAATCACATTAATAATACAAATATAGCGAATGATTCAAAAGATATAAGTCTTTGGAAAGATGCGTGTTATCAAATAATGGAATCAGTATGATAGATTTTTGGGTTGGATATACGCCAGGACGCGAACAGGTTAATAGGAAATGTAGATTTTCTTTAGAAAAATTCGGAGTAAAAACTCATAGTGTTCCTCATTATTATGTTAAAAATACGAACAATCCTTTTGCCAGAACAAGATACTTAGTTCCGTTAATTGATTATAATGAAGATAATAAATGGGTAGCGTTTGTCGATGATGATTTTATATTTTTTAAAAATCCCTTGAGTTTAGCTAGAGATTTAGATGAAAATAAAATGGTATATTGTTGTAAGCATGAGAATTATGTTTCAAGAGGCGAAGTTAAAATGGGCGGACAATATAAAAATGTGAATTATCCTAGAAAGAATTGGTCAAGTTTTATGATATTTAATAAAGAAAAATATTCATTGACTTGCAAAGAAATATTTCATGCACCCATGAGTTATTTACATCAAATGGAGTGGGCAGAACCCGAAGAAAAATATATAGGATCAATTCCTTTAGAGTGGAATTGGTTAGTAAATGAACCAAATTATCCTGATAAGGAGGATATTGGCGCCGCTCATTTTACTTTAGGCGGTCCCTGGTATAAAACTAACGTTGATAAAGAGTATCTTAAATCAACATATGATAAACATTGGATAGAAATGGAAGAATATGATTTCAATAAAGATTGGTCATAAGGATTCAGACCAGCGAAATATTATAAAAGCTTTACAAAAATTAAAACAAGTGGTGTCACGTGAAGGTACTCTCAATGATGTGAAAAAACGAAGATATTTTGTTAAACCTTCTATGGCAAAAAGGTTAAAAAAGGAAGAAGCGGCTAGACAGCGAATAAAAGATTTTCGCAAAGACATTAAACAGGTCGAAAGACTGGAACAACAAATGTGGGGATAAACATTTGAATTACGAAGAAAAACTAAAACAAAATCCAAAATCTAAGAGAAAATTTAAGGATAGTCTTATGAGCTATGTAATGACTCAATTACCTATGGATCATGAAAAAACTATTGCTTTATTCGCAGAGAGAGCTCTTTTTGAAGCATATCAAAACGGCCAGCAAGATAAGCGTAGATAATGCTTGATTTTTTATAAATTTTATTATATAATATAGATTTAAAAGCGAATATATTATGGCTCCAATTCATGAATACACAATAGAAATTTTATATCATTTTACCTGTGGCTGTTGTCAAGAATGGTGGAGTTATACTCATACTCCTAGTAAATTAGAGATGGATTTAAGTCTCCCTGATAATGAAAAATTATGGTGCCCTCATTGTGGTCACTATCAAATAACAAAATTGAAAGAAGGATTTCCGATATGAATGAAGTGAATGATCATAGGATCGACCATGATGCAGCCTTATCTAAAGCGGTTTTTGACCATGAACTAAAGGTACTTAAATTAACTACCGGCGAAGAAGTGGTCTCAAAAATTAGAGATTTGGGAGATAAATATGAATTAATAGAATCCGTTCAATTTCGGTGGTCTATGGAATGGGATGTGGATTTGAGCCGCAACGTTGAAAGGTTATCACCCAATACATTTCCTACTAATGCTAATTTAGGCAGATATGAAATTGATAAAAAGTTTGTGATGATCGTTTCGAGTCCTAGGCCTGAAGCTCTTGGTGTATATCATTCATTTGTATCTGCTATATTAAATTATAATACCGGCCAAGTTAATTCAGATACTTAATTTCATAAATAGATTGAAAGGAAAATATGGCATATAGTGATAAAGTTTTAGATCATTTTGAGCACCCGAAGAATATAGGAAGCCTGGATAAAAATGATATCCATGTTGGTACCGGCCTAGTAGGAGCACCAGAATGCGGTGATGTAATGAAACTTCAAATTGAAGTTAGAGATAACAAAATTGTTGATGCCAAATTTAAAACATTTGGATGCGGCTCAGCTATAGCAGCATCGTCATTAGCTACAGAATGGGTTAAAAATAGAACTGTTGAAGAGGCTATGACTTTAAATAATGTAGAAATTGTTGATGAGTTATCTCTTCCACCAGTTAAAATTCATTGTTCTGTTCTCGCAGAAGATGCAATTAAAGCAGCGATAGCGGATTATAAACAGAAGCAGGCAACATGAAAAAATTTAAAGATCATATCGAAGAAGAACAATTTAGTCATCATATAGTTCAAGGTAGTACCGAAAAGGGTAAAATTACACATTCGGGCTCAGAGCGAGAAATGCAAAAGGCGATAAGGAACCCGAAACTGCCTGACGGACATGTTCATGTAAAAACAAGAAAGACTGATTTAAAGACAGGTGATAATTGGAAAAAACATATGCATGCGGAAGCTTCTATGGGAGGTCTACCAGATGATCCTTTAAAGAGAAAGAAGAAAAAAGAAGAAATTATGAAGACAGTTAGTCATCCAGGATACGATGCGGAATCAAAAAATGAAGAATTGAGTGAAGCTTTCTGGCAAATACAAATTCCTGGTATACCAAATCCTATTTTTATTGAAAGTTCTTCAAAAGCATCAATCAGAAAAGATTTACGAAGTCAATTAAAGCCAGATGTGTGGAAAGACGTCTCAATTGAAAGAATTACTAAACCTAATATGGTAAAAATGTATCGTCGACTAGCAAAAGAAGGGCCACCAAGTGAAGAAGAGACCGAAGAGGGGCTTCGCGAAGCTTTTGCGAAAGTTTTAGAAAAGAAAAAAGAGAAAGCAAATAACGAAGAGAAGAGAGAACCCAGAATCCGAATAGAAGGCATAGATGTTAAAAATGCGGATATGGGAGATGTAGTTAAAGATTTTCAAAGTTCTGATGCACCCCAATTTAAAGGGAAATCTAAAGAAAAAAAGAGAGAGATGGCAATCGCCGCTAAATTAAATGCATGATATCTTTCACAGAGATGGCAGCTAAAGTTGTATTAGATATAATGGCTGAACAAAGTGTTGATAGTAAAACATTTTGTAGAATAGGTGTAAAAGGTGGTGGATGTTCTGGATTTACTTATACTGTAGATTTTGATAGTAGAAAAACTAAATTCGATCTAGAATTTGAAAGCCATGGTCTCACTTGCGTGGTAGATAAAAAGAGTCATTTATATATTAAAGGAACAGAAATAGATTGGTCTAACGATTTAAATGATCGTGGACTTAAATTTAATAATCCATCAGCAAAAGGCGCATGCGGATGCAGAACATCATTTATGTACGAACATAAGGAACAAGAAGATGGATACAAACCAAGCTGGATGTGAACTTAAAATAACAGAAAAAGCAGCCATAGAATTTTCAAATATGTGCTTACATGAAGATAGAGATTTAGAAACATCTTATCTTAGAGTTGGTGCAAAAGAAGGTGGATGTTCAGGATGGAAGTATAGCTTAGATTATGAAAATACTGTAGGTTCAACTGATTTGATTTTTGAACAACACGGAGTAAATTTAGTTGTTAATAATGAGTTGCTAAATAATATAATGGGAGACGTTGAAGTTGATTATAAAATAGGAAATTTAGTCGAACAAGGTTTTATATTTAATCGTCTTAAATTTGGACAGACATGTGGCTGCGGAGAGAGTTTCACGCCACTTAAAGATATGAAAGATGGTAAAGAACAATTAGGATGGCAATGAGAGTAACTAACAGAGGAACTTCTCAACGGGGAACTGGAATTTTTAGAGCTCCAGATATTAAAACACCTGTATTAGTAAAACAAGAACATGATTTTTCCGTTGGTAATTCCGACGTGAGACATTTTACATGTATTGGATGTAAACTTCCTTTCACGCAAAATATGCCTTCTGGGTCAGCTAAACATCAAACCAAGTTGAAATGCCCCAATTGCTATACTGAACAGGTCGGATAAAAAATGTAATAATGTATTTCATGCACTTGATTGAGGGAAATCCTATATCCGAACAATATTTTGAAGAAGGCATAAAACATTTTAAAAAAGAATTTGATATTGATTTGGAAATGTTTCCCGCACGTTCGCCGGAATTACTTTCTCCTGAATTACGTTTTCAAGAATATAAAGTATCAACGCATGGACGTAAATTAAAACTCCCGATTCATAACACAGAAAAAGCATGTTTTTGTACTCATTTTGAATTATGGAAACGGTGTCTTAAATTAAATCGGTCTATTGCTTGTTTTGAACATGACGCACGTAAAAATCCAGAAATTGTGGACGACTATGATCTTAGATTAAAGTTTGAAAGATTTATAGATAAAGGTAAAGATTATAAAAGAGATAATGGTATTGCTATCTTGGGCATTCCACCCGCCACTTCATACATGATATCTCCGGAATTTGCAGAAGGTATTGTAAAAGCTACCTATAAGTATATGGAATTACAGGATGGTCTAAACATGCAAGCAGATACATTTTTATCGTATTATATAGAACTAAAAAACGGGAAAGAACCATTAAGAAGAAGATTATTCAAACAATCAAAAGAACATGGCCAAATTATATTCCACGGACCGAGGGATGGCTTAAAAAATACTAAATAAGATAGGATGGAAGTATGAAAAACTCTCTAATTTTAATGTTTGTGTTAATTCTATTTTTTGCGGGATATGTTAAAGGTGAAAATGAACCTTTGCCGCGAACACCGATGGGCTATCCAAAAATATTAAAAGAAGATAAATGGCCATCACAAAGTTTATATGATACAATAAATGCATGTTATCAAGGAACTATAAGATGGGTAGTATTGAGTCAACCATCTCTTGGAAATCAATTGCCGAGTATAGCAGCACAAAGACAAATGATAGAGCATTGCTTTTGTGTAGTGGATAAGATTAGAAAAGAAAATAATTTTAGAGAATACCTTAAAAAAGTTATCGATTCCAAATGGACCGGGAACACTTTTATGGTTAAAGCAGTAGAATGTGTCGGAGAGTATCAAACTCTTCCAAGTTTTTTTACAAATTTAGTAATACCATCAGATAATAAAACAATAGAAAAGGAAAAAGATAATAAAACAATAATTCCAGATGTTCCTCTGGATCCCCCCGAAGAGCCACAAGGCCAAAAATCGATAAAATCCGCGGAGGAGCCAGGGCTAATTTTTCAAGGATAGTACATGAAAAAATTCAAATCTTTGGGTTTGATGTGTTATACTTTGTTATTGTTAATATTTGGTTGGAGCACATCATTTGCTGACAACTCTTCAGAAATCCAAACGAACGAACCAGTTCTAGTAGAAGCTAGAAAAACATTAAAATACGAATCAATTCTTCAAAGGGCTAAAGAAGCTATAGTTATGCTTTCTACAAGTCCTAATGTTGATCCAGAAACGAATCCCAGATCAAATGGGTTATGTGCAGGAGTTGCCGTATCTGATTTAGGACATATACTTACAAATTTTCACTGCGTCTACCAACAAAATTATATTAAGTTAATTTATTATTCTGAAGATGATTATGAACTTCATGATGTAAATGTAATTGGATTAGATCCTCTTGCAGATTTGGCATTGCTTCAGGTTACATCAGATGTGAAACCAAAATCTTATATAAAATTTGCAGATGATGTAGAAAACATATTACCAGGAACTGAAGTTTTTGCATTCGGACATCCGATGGGTATGGCTTGGACTTTAACCAAAGGAATTATTTCAAGCAATGAAAGATATATGAGACATCCTTATATTAAATCATTGCAAACTGATGCAGCAATAAATAAAGGAAATTCAGGCGGCCCTCTTCTGAATATGAAAGGGGAAATCGTAGGAATTAATTCTATGATTATTTCTAAGATTACAGAAAACGCTGGGATTGGTATAGCAGTCAGAGGAGATGTTGTAAAAAAGTCTTTAGAATCTATGTTAGACAATGGTAGAGTTGATAGGCCGGCAATCGGCATAATGATTATGGGATTAATTAATCCTAAAACTAGAGACAAAATAATAAAAGATTATCCTAATGTTAAACCTGGTCATGTGCCGAATACTCTTGGTTTATGGGTAAGGCCGGGCAAAGTACCAGAAGAATTGAAAGCTAATGATACTATTATTGGTGTCAATGACGTGATGATTAATGATGGTTTAGGGTTTTCAGATCAATTAGGAAAATATAATATTGGAGAAAAGGTTACATTGACAATTATACGAAAGCGTGTTTTTCGCAAAGTAGAGGTAACATTAAAAGTATTTCCAGTAAATACAGCAGAATTATATCCACAAAAAAAACCAAATGCGTTGCCGAAACCAAAACCCTAGAAAGATTCACTTGGATAAATATAACATAACTTTGGGGTGAAATATGGAAACATTCAGAAAATCTTTAATTGCTGAGGCGGCATTTAATGTCAAATCCTTAGTCACTGTTGTTGATAAAATAAGAATCATTTTGGAAAGAAGAGTTAGTGATAAATTTTATCAATACGGCGGTGAAGGAGGATCACAGGAATTTAAAAAAACAAAAACCGGGCTTGGTGTAGGTATTTTATTTCTCATCGGCGATAGGGGTAAAGCCGTTAGATTAAATTGGGAAAAGAAGAACGCTAAACAAACCCAAATTACTTCTGTTGATTATTGGGAAAGTTGGAATACCGAATTTCCTTGGCCGACACGAACTATACACGGTCTTCAATATTTTAATATCGTTCATTTAGTGGATGCTATTGCAGATTTCATCAAAGCCCCAGCCGCACGTGAACTTAAAATTACAGTTTCAGAAGCGACAGGCACTTTAGATCTTGCTAGTGTAGCAAGAGCAGCTTATCATGAATTTGGAAGTTCAGAAGTTAAAGTATCAGAATTAAAAGATATAGCCCGAAAATTAGGTAGAAAAGTAAATCAATATCAATTATCAAAATTACCCAGAGGTAAACGTGGAACGGTTAATGTAACCATGTTATTGGATACCGAAGTAGGTGAAAATGAAACTGTTAGTGATGATCCCGCCCAGAAAAAAATAGAAGCCGCCGCCGATAAAGTTCCAGTGGATGTTTTATTTCAAGATTTATCTGATCTTGTTGATCTTGTTCTTAAAAATGCTCGCCCGGCTCTTTTGGTTACAGGAGGAGGTGGAACAGGAAAAACCTTCACAGTAAAAGAACGTATAAAAAAAGCAGGCCTTTCTAAAAATGATTATAAGATTAGTAAAGGTGCTACATCTGTATTTGGATTATATACTGAATTTTTTATGGCAAGAAAAGGCAAATTGATAGTTTTTGATGATAATGATGATATATTTAAAGATATGACATCTCAAAATCTTTTAAAAGCAGCATTAGATAGTTATGAAGAAAGAGAAATTTCATGGTCTTCAAAATCAACAGTCCCTATTGATCAATCTTTACCACGGGCTTCTATAGAACAAATTGAAGACGGTATTGAGGATGCTCTATACGCCGGAGGAGATGAAGAAGGCAAATTACCAAGATTACCAAATACTTTTGAATTTAAAGGTAGAGTTATTTTTGTATCGAATCTTCCAAAAGATAAAATACCCCAGCCAGTTTTATCCAGATCTTTAACAATTGATGTAACATTATCGCCCGGCGAAATGATGGAAAGGATGGAAGCAGTAATTCCTGTTATAGCTAAAGAAACTAAAGTTTCTGAAGGAGAAGCGGGAATGGTGTTAAATAAATTAAAAGAATTAGCAGCCGCAAAGAAAATATCACAACCAACGTTGAGAACTCTACCCGCTGCAATAAATATTATGAAATCAGGGATGCCTAGGTGGGAAACCTTATTAAAATATGCCGCGTGAGCATGAATTATGAAAGATTGGATAAGTAGAAAAATTCAAGAACTAAGAGGACCTGCAAAAATAATTCCTTTTCCTTTAAAAGATGAAAACATTGAACGCCTAAGGCTAGCTAATCTCGAAGAATTAGATGAAAACAGCGAAATAGAGGGAAGTGATGAACATATCGAGACATCCTGAAATAGAAATTCATACTGATCTCCTTGCTCAATCAAAACAATATCAAATTAGAATATTTAAAGAAACTGGTAATTTTGTAGTTGTAGATGTGGACGGTGATTTTGTAGTAGTAGATAGAGATGAGGCGGAATTTGTTTCATCCGCTTTATTAACCAATCTTATGGAACATAATGAAGTCTTGGTTTCTTGATGAAAAATTGGCAACGAGCTGTCTTAAAACTCTTGAAGGTATTGAGGATTGGAAAATTTTTGAGAGAAATAATAGTTTGATGTATGAATATTATGATTGGGAACAGCATGTAGATCTCAGAGAAGTATATAATCAACTCCATTCACAAAAAACAATTAAAAATTTAGAAGAAGAAACAAATCTGGAAGGATTGTTATTTGATCCTATGGGTGTAGGTGAAGGAATCTCTAAAATGACTAGAGGATGTAAACTCGATCCTCATATAGATTTTAATTGGAATGATAGGGTTAAATTAAATAGAGCATTAAGTTTAACAATTTATCTCGGAGATTGTAAAGGAGGTGAATTTCAAATCTGGGATGAGAAAAGAGAAAATGTTGTATGGAGACACGTTCCCAGTCATAATACAACTATATTATTTAAAAATAATGAAGTTGCACCTCATGGCGTTAAAGAAATAACAAGTGGAACTAGATATGCTATAAGAAAATTTTATTATCAAAGTAATAGCACTCCTATTGAAGATCCTCATCAATCTTTATATTATTATGACGGTGAAAAAGCTTATAACCCTCAAAAGAAGATGTCCTCAAATAGTTAATTATGATATATTTGTATGGTGATAGTTTTGTAGAAAATGAACGAGCAGAAAAATTAGGAATGCACGACCATGAACGTTGGTATCAAATGCTTTCTAAAAATCTAGATGAAGAACATGATAATCATGGAAAGTGTGGTGAAGGACCTGCTGAGACATTAGCAAAATTTCACCGGCATTATGAGCAAGAATGTTTTGGATTAAATCCTAAGTTCGTATTTGTATTATCTAGTACATATAGAATTCCTTGGACTTGGCTAGAAGGAACTACAGATAGTACAAAAAACCCTAGTGATAAAAGAAACCGGAAAGGTGGTATAGACTCATCTTCAGCATATCAAGATTGGATGGCTAAACGTGAAGGAAATCCGGAACTTGCTGAATATTATTATACACCAGAAGAGGAATTTAGTATAACATCTCTTTATGAAAGTATGTGGGATGAATTTGATCATCAAAACTTAAAGAATGTTACATATCTTCATGCACTATCTAAGTTGAACAATTGGCCAATGATAGTTTTTCGTGTATGGGGTATGACTCCCAATCCTTTTAGTAGAGTATACAAGGAAGAGCTATTTGATTTTACAATTCTTAACGATGATTTATTTCATTTTTATTCACTTCCCTTATTTGATCATTCAAAAAAAGAATGGTCAGATGAAATTATTCATCATGCTGGTATGATTAATCATTTTACACATCGTAATCATATAGTGCTAAGTAATATAATGACAAATCATTTTAATAAAACAGATTTGCCTACCAAGTTTCATGAACACTTTATTCGTGATGTAGAAGCCGGTGAAAATCGACATGATCCGGATCCAAATAAGTTAGTAGACTTTATATATGAATGAAATTTTATATTAACCCACCAACAGTTAATGATCCAGATCTAACACCCTTATTAAAAGTTGAAGGCCCTATAGAGGTCTATGATGTATGGGAGGTGTTCAGAGAAGATATTATCAAGTTTTTAGAAGACTTACCTAATGAAGTAACGTATTACACTGCTGATGGTAATCTGAAGAATGATAAACTTAAAATAGTTTATGATCCTTACTCCTTCCTAACAGAAATTAGCCAACGCAGTAGAGACATATATTATAATCGCCCAGTACTTCACGGTCCTATAAAATATAATTTTATTAGCTTATGCTCAGCCCCCAGAGAACACAAGTATGAATTATTAGATAAATTATATACTAATAAATATTTTATATATTCTAATAATCCTTATTCTAAAGTTAATGAAATAGAGTATAAATGGCATCCGGACACTCCATTAGAAGAATATAAAGGTAAAAATGGTTTTTCTAATCTTGATATAATAAAGCTTACGGAGATAGAATCCGATCATCGAGGATTTCAAGAATTAGTGCCCCTTGAATATTATCAATCTAATTGTGATTTGGTATTAGAATCAACCATTGATTCTCTTTTCATTACAGAAAAAACATGGAAACCTATAGTATTTCAAAAACCTTTCTTAGTTTGGGGTGGTCAAGGAATCCATGCTAAGTTAAAAGATCTTGGTTTTGAGTTATATGATGAATTATTTGATTATAGTTTTGACGGCGGAGTGTTTGATCCAAATTGGAGACGCCTAAACAGATTAAACGATTCAATAGAACCTTATATGCAAATGGAGCCCGATATATTTACGAAGAAGATTAAAACAGTTAAAGATAAAATAGTATTTAATTATAATCATTATTGTGAGTTATTTAATGTGGAACAAAGTAAAAGAATTTGAAGAAACAATTGCAGAATTTGGCGGCTCCAAATATGCAGTAGCTACAGACAGCTGTACTAATGCAATTTTTATAGCAGCATTATGGAATAAAAAAATTAAGCCATTTGAAACATATAATAACATAGCAGAATTACCTAAACAAACATATATAAGTGTACCCCAATCACTTCATCATGCCGGCTATAAATTAAAATTTATAGATTTCAAATGGAAGGGATATTATCCGATAGAATCACTGGATATTGTTGATTCTGCATGTAGATTTACCGAAAACATGTATTTTTCGGATACTTATTATTGTCTTAGTTTCCATCATAGAAAAACAATATCTACTGTTAGAGGTGGTATGATATTAACAGATAATAAAGATTTTGTTGACTGGGCAAGACCAATGATTTATATGGGCAGAAATAAAGATGTAAAGTATGTAGATGACAAGCTTATGGCATCTGGGTATAATATGTATATGACTCCAGAAACTGCAGAATTAGGATTATTTAATTTTAATGATCGCATTAATTTTGGTTTCGACGATAAAGATATAGCTGATAATAATCATTATAAAGATATTAGTAATTTAGATTGGTATGACGATTAAAAGAGTATGGATATTTGGTGATAGCTATGCTGATCCAAATTGGGGAAAAGAAAGATATGTGCATGAGACTTGGTATGAAACGTTAGCTAAACAACTCGAGTATAATAACTTCGCTAAGGCTGGTACTGGGCCTCATTATAGTATGAAAGAGTTTTATAGACGATATAAACAATTTGATAAAGAAGATTTAGTCATATGGATTTTATCTGGAGAAGAAAGAATTCAATATCATCTTCCCAAAGAGTATAGAACCTATGAACACAATGATATTATGTTAGTTCATGAATCTTATTGGGATTTTAAAAATCAAAAAATGAAATGCAATGATGTCTTTGATCCATCTTTTCATCAATCTCATAAAGATCATATGTCTTATACGATGAAGACATTTGAAAGAGAAGTAATAAACAGTAATAAAAAGAATGAATCATTTCTCTATACAATATCCAGAATACATAAATGTAAAATTTGTATATTCTTTTTAAACTATGATGATTCGTATATAAAAGATAGCCTTAATGATGGATTATTTTATATAAATCCTATGGCTTTACAAGATATATCTAGAAATGAATATAAAAATCCAGGCGAACCTTTTTATGAAGACAATAAAAGAAATAATCATTTGTCTGAAGAGAATCATAAAGTGATGTATAATATTATTAATAATTTTGTTCAAGGTATTCGAACGATACCAGAATTTAATTATAATCTGTTAGAAGAACCAGATCAACCAACAGACAGATTTATATATGATTGAAAGAGTAACAATATATGGTGATAGCTTTGCAGATCCTAGTTGGAGTGATCCCTCCAGGTGGCAAGAAATTACATGGTATGGATTATTGAGAAAGAGGTGGCCTGAAACTGTAAATTATGGTAAATCCGGTTCAGGGCCGATGTATTCATTTAAAAAATTTTATGAGAGTCTTCATAGTTATACTCATGAGGATTTAATTGTATTTGTTGTGTCAGGAGCTCCTAGAATATATTTTAACATTGAAGAAGCCGGCGGCGAAATACACCAATGGAATGGTAGGATAGTAAGAAATATTACGGATTCAGAATCATCGGACAAAGCAGGAGATGGTATCGAATTAGAATCTGAATATGATAAATGGATAAAAATAAATAAAGACAAGGCACGCTTTGCTGTAGATACATTCCGCGATGAAACTGTCTATGGTAATTGGAAATATGAATCATTATTATATACAGCTTCAAGAATACAAAAATGTAAAATATTCATATACCATTTAAGTATGGAAGAATCTTATATTAAAAATTCATTAAATGATGAATATTTTTACGTCCATGATGAAGGATTAGAGAGAGTTGTTTGGAATGAATATGTAGAAGAAGAAAGGTTAATTCATAAAATATCCGATGATCTTCATTTTAGAGTTAATCACCTTACAGATGTCAATCATGAGGTAATGTACAAACAAATAGCTGGGTTTGTAGACGGTAAGGAAATTCCTAAATTTTTAAAGAATGTGTATAAAGGCACATATAATAAAGACGAGTTTGTATATGATTGAGATAATCAAATATGACATAGAGAAATATAACTTTAGAAAATGGTTTGAAGACTGCTTAGGTCGACTTGAAGATATACATTTGAATCATGACATTAAACCAGTGACTTATAATACTGCAGGCGGAGTACATTTACCTGAAGAAGATACACAATATGGATTGATTGAAAAACTCTATAGAGTATTATTGCATGAGTCCTATGCGTTTAGATTTATGTGGTGGGAGTTTCAAAAAGATGTAGTGAAATCTTGGTTTGGTGAGAATACGGTAATACAACAATTACCATCAATTAAAATATTCCCATCAGGATATGATTGGAAATTTTATGAAGATACAACTCTAATAAACGATAGAGAAGCTAATATACATTATGAAATGGATTTTCCTTTTCATCACCCAGAGTTTGAAACTAATTTTATAATTCCTTTAACAGATATGGATGAGGATAACGGCATATTTGTAGATGATGTAATGCAAACACCTAAACATGGAGAAATGGTTGTGTTTGATCAAGTGTTGCATGGTGGCTACGTGCATAATAAATCTAAAAATACTAGAGTTTCTATGGACTTCAAAGCATGTGGTTGGAGTGAATATAATAATGAAAGTCTTTCTGATGTAAAAGTAAGAAAGAGAGGCAAATGGCAAACACAAAAAGAATTATTTAAAATTGGAAACTATTATACAATCCTGTAACGGATGGGACCCTCTTAAAGAGGTAATCGTTGGAGATGCTACCGGTGCTCGGATACCTTCGTTTGATTTATCCATGAAGAATTTCATGTATGCGAATTTGAGTGATAATAAAATTAAATCTCTAGTTGGATCGTATGATAAACAAGTTATAGAAGAGACCAATGAAGATTTAGGGTTGTTTTGTAAGGTTCTGACAAGTTTGGATATAAAAGTTCATAGACCAGATAAAACAAATCACAAAAGAAGAGTAATGTCTTCGGAATGGATAGCACAAGGATGGTATAATTATTGCCCGCGTGATATATTTTTAGTACTAAATGATTGTTTAATTGAAACTCCCAATGTAATGCGTAGTCGGTACTTTGAGATGCACGCCTATAGACGTATTTTGAATCAATGTTCCGGTAAATGGTTTTCAGCTCCTAGACCTCAATTATTAGATGCATCGTTTAATTTTGAAGACTTATCGAAACCAACATTAATGAATAAAGAAATTCTTTTTGACGCCGCAAATGTTGTAAGAATGGGCAAAGATTTATTATATCAGGTGAGTAATAGCGGTAATGAAAAAGGAGGCAAATGGCTTCAATCAATGTTTCCAGAATATAATGTACATCTAGCATATCAGTATTCAGGAGCACATTTTGACAGCACAGTAATACCGTTAAGACCAGGTCTCGTATTATTAAACGGACATAGATGTAGTGAAGATAATTATCCTGAAATATTTAAGAAATGGGATAAGATATTCTTTACAGATATAGTAGATCAGGGTATTAGAAGCAGCAGTGGTTCATCTGACGCTAGCATTGCTATTGCATCACCCGCAATAGGACTAAATATTTTAAGTATTAATGAAAAAGTAGTTATTGTAGAAGAAAGTCAAACGCCACTAATAAAAGAATTAAAAAAATATAATATTGATTCAATCCCCATGCGCCTAAGACATGCTAAAACATTAGGGGGTGGATTTCATTGTGTGACATTGGACTTACATAGAGAAGGTAAAAATGAACAATACGACTTCTAAGCGCATCGCGTTTGTTGAATTAACACATATATTTTCCAACCAGATTAAGTTGCCATACTCAACAGGTTGTATTTGGAGTTATTGCAGGACTGATAAAGAGATTACTGATAATTATTCTTTTGATGTTAATGACTGGGTGTATGTACTTGATGGCGATTTTGATTATTCAGCTACGGCTAGAAAGTTGGCCGAATGTGATATCATAGCTACTTCTTATTTTGTATGGAATGAGCACGCGAGTGATAGGTTATGTGCTGAAATAAAAAAGATAAACCCTAATTGTTTAATTATATACGGCGGGCTAAATTTACCACATCCCAACAGATGTAAAAAGTTCTTAAAAGATAAACCATTCATTGATGTGGCAGTACATAATGAAGGTGAGACAGGGTTTAAACACATCCTTAAAGCGCTATTACACGAGCAAGACCTCAGTATGGTCAAGGGTATTACAACATCGTTATTTCAAAATGGAGGAGACAGAGAGAGAATAAAAGACATCAAAACACTACCAAGCCCATATTTAGATGGGTTATTTGATGATCTCCTGGAAATTAAAGATTATCCATATGAATGGGAGGGCTTAGTAGAATTATCGCGTGGCTGTCCATATATGTGTACTTTTTGTGAGACAGGTGATAGGCACTGGACCAAAGTGCATAGACAAGACAATGATAAGTTAATAAAAGAGATTGATTGGATAGCTGATAAAAAGATAGAATACTTACACCTTATTGATAATAATTTTGGCATGTTCAAAGATCATAAGATTATATCTGATTTACTGATTGATACTAAAAAATCTACTGGATATCCGGATACACTTAATATAACATGGGCGAAGCATAAGAAGGCATGGCTATTTGATATAGCAGAAGACTTATGGAAGGTAGGCCTTAATAAAAGTGTTACAATCGCTCTACAATCGATGAATGATGATACATTAAAAGCGATTGAAAGATCTAATGAGAATACTAATCTAAAAGAGGTGATAGATTATTTAAAAAGTAGAGGAGTACCATGTTACATAGAAACTATTCTTGGACTACCAGAGGAATCACTACATAGCTTTAAAGAAGGTCTCTTTAGATTGATTGATGATATAGATTATCACAATTACATCGGCATATATATAATGGTGGCTCTTCCCCAAACCCCATTTGGGGATCCTGAATATTGCAGAAAATATAATGTACTAATAAAACAAACATCACCTGCATTTTTTCACCATGAACATCCTCCAGACCAATTATTAAAAGACACTAATTCTGTAGTAGTCGGTTCTAGTAATATGACGTTTGATGAATACTTAGATGCCTCTGGATGGAAGTGGTTTATGATATCTCTACATTTTTTAGGATGGCTTAGAATATTAGCATTAGAATTAAAGAATAATCATAATATATCAATGAGAGAGTTTTATAATGGATTATTCGAGTGGTTTAATGAAAACGATAAGTCATTACTATATAGAGAATATACAGTAACAATGAGACTATTAAAGAAGGTATTTGATAGAGAGATTCCATGGGGGCGTAAAGTTCCGGGAGCCTCTAATATATATTGGGAATATGAAGAAGCAACTGCTATACATATTGCTAAAGAAAAAGACCGTTTCTATGGAGAAATAGGAGATTATTTAAAAGATGAGTATGGGTTTAATCATTCAATAGTTGATACTCAGTATAATAAGATGAAAGACCCTTACGAAGTATATAATGGTAATTTGGAAAAGTGGGCTCGTGAATGTATGTGGTGGGGTAGGAGAACAGAGAGGTTTTTTGTATAGACAAAATATGCTGCATCTAGATAATTTAGTATTTGGCAGAGAATTATATCGTTCATGTTCAGATTATGACGATGATAGTATAACACCCTCAGTAAATATTGATGAAATTGATTATGAACAAACTCGTTTTGTAGATGTAAAGCTATTTGAAGGATGTTTTAGGAATCATGATTATGTTAATATATTAAAAAAATGTCTAACAGTTGATTTTGATAGATCTAATACATCTATAGAATGGAATATATACAGAGAATATAGAACTATACATGTAAATAATGGAGACTTTTATCATCTATTTGAGTCTGATGAATATCACGAATTTAAAGAGTTTTTAAATAATGTAAAAGATCTCTTAATAGATAGAATAATTTTAGAAGTGATTTCCGTTTATCCTCCCAGAGTTCCTGAAACTACTTCTGCTGATTTACAAATAAAGATTCCTGAATCTTTTATGGCTGATACCTTTCCAGAGTTTCCAATTATACAATTTGTTGTCAACGATGAAAACAAAATTAATAAAGAGATAATAAAGAAAACATTTATAAATCATCGATATGTGAGGCCTAGCATAAAAAGCTATATCATTGATTATGAAAAAGGATTATGATTATAAAAGTAGAGTCCACTATAGGAAAAACAGAGTATCCAGAATTAGAAATTATATCTAATCCAATTGATGAACCTATAGTTATTAAAGACGAGTGGGAAGCACAGGGCTATTATCCGTTGCATGGGCGAGAAGACGACAAATTATTACAGGTTATTCATGATTTTGCACATCCTGACAATAATGTGACGTTTTCCAATCACGATAGTTTATTACAACAAAATTATGATAGATGGTGTCAAATAGTTAAACCGGAATTTAAGATAAAAGTAAACCCAAATTGGAGGTTTATGATATCAAAGTATGTGAATACGATGAATTCCTTGTGGAGTGAGTATCAAGCACCTACCCATAAACGACTCTATAAGATTGTTACATTAGTTAATAATCCCAGAATATTTCGATTACTTACTCTAGGACGTTTAACAGGTAATTCTTGGTTTAAGTATTCTTACAGAGTCACCCCCACTCATTTATTAAACGATGAAGAAGCGATTGGAGAGAATTGGAAAAATACTACGGAAGCCTGGTTAGGTAAGAAATGGGACTGGCACGACGGCAATAGTATTGAAACATTAGATATGATATATCCTGCGGATTATCCGGCGCCATGTGATTTGAGTTTTAGAAATTTTAATGCACGAGAGAGAGTATTATTAACTGAAGAATGTCCTCGAGAAGCAATAGGCACTTCATGTCAACACGACATATTTCCTCCTAAAGAATGGTGGCAATCGTATATAGATTTAGTTCAAGAAAATAAAGTATGTGTAGCAAATTACCTATCAGATAAATCATGCAAGCCGCTATACTGGAAAAAGATATTCTTAACTATAGGAGGACCTAATTGGTATAGAGAGTTTGAAAGAATGGGATTTAAATTATATGATGAATTATTTGATTACAGTTTTGATTCTAACCCCTTATTTGAAGATAGATGGAAAAATATAATGAGACAATGTGATAAGATATTAGATATGGATAAAGAAGAAATAAAAAAAATTGAAAAGAGATTACAACCTAAATTGGAGTACAATGCAAAACGAATCAGGGAATTGGCTATACATTAGTCACGGCCGCGCATACGAATCAAAAGAAGAATTTTTAACACCACCGGACGTCCCAAAGCCGCCTGGATTTGATCATTGGAATTATTCTCTTGAAAGGTTAAAGGAGAAGACAGATAAAAATATAATGATATGGAATGCTAATGAATCAGGAGGATACCATCCGTTATTAGGTGATCAGTATGATAATGTATTAGAGATAATTCATAATTATTCTCATCCCGATAATAAAATATGGTATCTTAATGGCGATGCAAATGCGGAACATATCTATAATGATTGGTGTGAATTAGTTAAGCCTAAAATGAGAATTACTATGTATCCTCTAGTACCATCAAGTGCTAGAGATATCTGTGCCTCCAGATTACGAAAATTTTATGAGTTGTATCAACCTGTAGAAGATATGGGTATCCCTGTAAAATATCGGGTGATTAGCATGGTTAATCAACCGAAGATATCTAGAGTATTAACACTTAGAGAATTAGCAGGTATACCTGGATTCATATATTCATTCAACTGCACAGAAGTTAATAGCATAGGAAGAGACGGCTCCGAAACTGATGAGTTCTTTACATCATTCGTAGAAAGAATGCATCCTAAGAGCTCTTGGAAGTGGGTAAAGAATGGAGACGCTATAGAATTTAATAATAGAAGTGATGAGACAAAGTATGTTGATCTATCATGTGGATTTAATATGAGTAATGAAAGGTTTGATCAAACTAAACGAATCCATTTTAAAACGCCTTTTACACAAGGTTTTGAAGACGACACAGATGCATATCATGATTTCTTACCAGTGCAGGAGTGGTTAGAGTCGGAGATAGATTTAATTATTGAAACATATCATATAAGAGCATTTGGTTTGAGTGATAAGACATGTAAAGCATTGGTTCATTGTAAGCCATTTCTCGTTGTTGGGTGCACTGGATGGTATAAGATATTTGAACAATTAGGGTTTAAATTATATGATGAATTATTTGATTACAGTTTTGATGAAATAGAATCATTTAGATACAGGCATGAAGCAATCATGACTCAAATGAAAGACATTTTAAATATGGATAAAAGTGAATTTGATAAAAAAATACTAGATATTCAGGACAAAATATATTATAATAAAAAACAATTATTAGAGTGTAGAGAATATACCGATGTGTTTAAGATCACAAAGCAAATAGATAAAGAGAAAGGTATAACATGATTGAAGATATTAAATTAGATTATGATTTGAGTGTATTTTTAGATGCAGATTATAACCAACATCGTGGTAGTTGTATCAGCTATCAAACTGCAGAACAAAAAGATTTACATGAAATAGCAGGAGGTTTTCCTGAAACCTATACCGAAGATAATACAAGAATACAACAATTATGGTTTAATGATGGAGATGTAGATTATAAAGTATTGGGTGAACAATTAAAGATGGAGGTAATTACAGTTAGCACAATACTTCAGCCACCAGGTAATACTGTTACTCTACATAGAGATACATTTTTTAAATTTAAAAATGAATATCCAAATGATACTAGACCCAAAGTAAGAGCAAATATATATTTGCAAGATTGGGAACCAGGACACCTGATGCATTATCAAGATGAAAATCATGATTGGCAATCAAGCACCCATTGGAGTGCGGCTGAAGGATATCTATGGGATCCAAGCCATTTACATTTAAGTGGTAATTGTGGATTGAAAGACAAATATACTCTTCAAATATCTGGATTCTATCTATGAGATTCTATGTTCCTGGAGACAGAACATCTTTTATTTTAGGAATACGACAAAGTAATAACCATCAAGTAAATCAAGCACTATTAGATGAGTTATTAGATGATAATATGATATTTTTTGATGGAGAGACAGATAGGTTTAGTCCATTAAAAACATCAGATGATAGATATCAATATACTGATTATGTTTTATATAATCTTTTAACTTTAGATTTTAAAGGCAAAAACGTATATTATATTACAGGTGATTTTAATATACATTCTAACATAGAACGATTCGAAGTAGATAGTAATTTAAAGCCTATAATCTATCCCGAAGTATGTATACCACAGTTTTTAAGAAATACGCGAGATAGGAATCGTTCTTATGAATTAGATTTAGATTTAAAATATAATGTAGTATCATTAAATTGTACTCGAAAACCTCACAGAATAGATTTACTGAGAGCTTTACAGGGCGAGGAGAGGTTTATATATTCATACTATCCGTTTGAAGATGAAGATCAAATTAATTCGTTTTTTAAAGATGATGGTGAAGTAGAATTATTAAATGAATTAACAGAGTTAAACGAGACAGATAAAAATAAAAAACCTTTAAAGGAACGAACTCGAGAAGATTTATTAGAGGAATGGGAACTGAAACAGCAATCACGGGAAGAAAGCGTACCCTTAGAATATATTGAAAGTTGTATTGATCTCGTGACGGAAGCTTATTGTATCTCAGCTGGTACTGTATTAACAGAAAAAGCATATAAACCTATGTTATATAAGAAACCATTCATTATTTTAGGTCCAAGATATATCCATCAAGCTCTTAAGAATATGGGTTTTAAATTATATGATGAATTATTTGACTATTCATTCGATGAAAAACCTTACAAGGAAAGATTGAATTCAGTTATAACTCAAATAAAAGAAATCTTAAAAATACCTACGTCAGAATTAATAGATAAGTGTAAGAATCTTTCTGAGAAGAGGGAATATAATTATAAGGCTTTAGACAAATTACAACACATAGATATGGTTGATATGTTTCGCGAAGAAGGCTTAACTAAAAGCGACACCGAGGTTTTAGAAATATTTAATAAAGATCAGGATAAGTATGTATTTAATATACGGTGATAGTTATTGTGATTATAATGAAGAACCAGACTATAACTGGGATTTTGATAACGGCGATCTGTGCTGGCAAAATCAATTAAAAAAACATGAAGCCATTGATGTTAATTCAAATGGCGGTCGAAGTACATATGAGTCATTGCGCATATTACAAGAAAAATTACCAAGGCAGGGTTATTTACGGGGTGATAAAGTTATATTTCTATTAACAGATAGAACCCGGATACCTTTTCCTTTTCTTGACAAACCAACACATGCTGGAGCCGCAGACGATATGTATAGGGCATATAAATCTGGAGAAAATATAGATGATTTTTGTAGAAAGGGTGAAGCTGGCGAGGGCTATGAAATTGGAGGTAGTGTCTATAATAATATGGAAAAAGTTATAGGCGCATATGATACCTTTAAACCTGAGATTAAAATGTGGGCGTTTTATACATGTTTGTTTTTAAAACATCTCAATATGAAAACGTTAGTATTAACAACGGAAAAGAATGTATTTAAAGACGTGCCGTATGATTGGTCGACTCTTAATGACTCAAACTTTAAAATCGTAGATACCCAATTACGTGAAGTATGCGGTAATGAATTTCATGATGGAATTATTCGCAGTGAAATTGAAAGTAAACGTAAGAATCATTTATCATATCCAAATCATATAGTTTTGTATAATATTATTTCTAATTTCTTTTATAATACAAAATTCTCAGAAGAGTTTCATGAAGATCTATATCATATAAAAGATGGAGAAGAAATATCGGAGTTTATATATGAGTAGCTCTGACGAAATGAACAATAGAGAGAAGATGCGAAAAGATTTGAGACATGCTATGGAAACTCAATTTCGTTATAAGTTTTATAATTCAACAGAGTTTCCATTTCTTCAAAGCATGGGCATAAGACATATTTTACAAGGATTTGAAGCTCCACCGGAAATAGGATTTATTGGAATGTTACATCTTTGGTGGACACCTGAAGAATCTGGAATTGTATATACAAACCCTAGAACAATTGTAGCTAAAGGAACGTGGAAAAGTGAATGGTTTGATTCTCCAGATGATGCAATTGAAATAGCTCAGCAGATACAATCTGATAAGCCTTTTAACGAAGATAAACTTATCGAAGCACATATGAAGTACCATGCGGAAATACAAAGGAAAAATATAAAACCAATTGAAAAATCGGAAGAGGAAGAAGATATAGTTTATAATTGAGAAATATAAATAAAGATAATATGTATAAACCATTACCCCACTATATAACAATTAAAGAATCTCCTGTCTCCGGACTAGGACTTTTCGCAACAGCCAAAATTGTAGCGCAAACAATAATTGGGGTTACCCATCATGCAAATGAAAGCTCTGAAAACGGATTCATTAGAACTCCTCTAGGAGGATTTGGTAATCATTCTGAAGATCCTAATTGTTTCAAACTTTTGATGGACCCTAAAACTTGGTGGATCGGTGCTTTAAGAGACATTGAATCCGGAGAAGAACTTACTTGGAGTTATACATTATATAAATGTAAATAATTTGTTGGGGGCTCGGAGTGTCGTTCCGACGACACGCCCTCAGCATTTATAACAGGAGAGAGAGGATGCCTGAACATAAGCATTTGATTATTAGGGCTGAGGTGAATAACCCGATGACGGGTGAAAAAGAAATTAAAAAATGGCTTCGAAATTTAGTAAACAAAATAGATATGAACATTATCAAGGGCCCATATGCTGCATATGTGTCCAAGGAAGGTAATCGTGGTTTAACAGCAATAGTAATGATAGAAACAAGTCACATAGCAATACATATCTGGGATGAAACGTCTCCGGCATTAGTGCAATGTGATGTATATTCATGTGCAGAATTTTCTTCAAATGAAGTTCTAGTGGAATTTGTGGAGATGGAACCCATTAAGATCGAGCACATGCTCTTGGATAGGGCAGTAGAGATTAAAACATTAACTCATTCGACTCCAGCTCATGAGTCGAGCCCAATTTATCAAGAGGGAATATACGGATGAAATGGAAACTAATAGCAATAATAGTATTTGCAATAACAATAGGAATATCTTGTTCAACAAAGAGCAACAATTGGCCTAGTGGAATGACACCATTTTTTGCAGAGTGTGAAGGAGAAGGTGGAACTTATACAGATAAGGCATATGCTAAAAGAAAGCAGAGCCCTTGTCACAGAGGCTGGAAATATTATGACAGAGGCGAACCAACTTTAACAAATGACTAGAGGATATAATAATGGAAACTTGGAGCGTAATAGATATTAAAAATATGTCAACCTCAGAAATGAGGGGTTTACTCGGTAAATTACAAGCAGAAATCAAATTTAGAGAGGGAATCGGAGAAGAAATGAGAGCACGCCAAGAAGAACCTCAATTGCTGGTCGAAGAAGAGCCAGTGGCGGGGATTTGAGTAAGAAAGTGGGCAAGAGGAAGCGAAAAGGTTGGAGAAAAAGAAGCCCTAGATGTACGATGTGTACCTACTACAGATGGTTAGGAAATTCTAAAGGACGTAAACGACACTCATATTATCGACAAATGAGTGCTGCGGACTGAATTATAATAAATAGAAGAGATATCATATAGTGGCGAAGTGGGGCGTTAAGTCATTGGTGAGATGTCCCCGTAGGGGATTACAATCGTTTACGAGTCCGACTCTGATCGTTCACAAGGAAGCTTCCGAAAGAAGCTAAAGCATGGCCAAGTCATGTGTTCCGGCGTCGCCACTATTTAATAATTTTTCTAGAAAGAAATTATGACAGATAACCTCCAAGAGAGACCCGCATATTGCGACACTCCCGGATTGTCCAAAACGTCTGCTCTGGCGTCGCAGTGTAAACCAGATTCTATGGGTCAAGTGAAGCCTGATCGTCCGGACATAAAATCCAAAGCACTAACAGATACAGACGAGAAAAGGAAAAGGTTGCAGAAGCTAAACCTTACAAGTCGTCCAAGTACCGAGACATTTCAAAGATTTACTAAAAGAATAAGAGAAGCGAATCTGAACGACTATGTTAAAAAATATCAAATGAAAATGGGCAATAAAACTTCTACAGTAGACAAAGACGCATGGGTTGATGGAATCGGCGGATTATCGAAAAGAGAATCAAAAACTCTAAAACGTCAATTACAAGGACATACTAGAGAAGGCGAAACAAGTGTTAGAAAGTTTAAGAAAGGACAGCCAAATCCTCAGCTTGATCCACCTAAAGGTAAGAAGAGGTGGGAAGAAGTAAATGAAGACAGCAGAGACAAGTCAAAACCTGATCCTAAAGGTAGAAAACATCCAGAAATTAAAAAAGATTCTGAGAAAGCAATAGGACTCTTAAAGAAAAAGGGTATACCAGCAAAGTATGCCAGCTCGCAGATGTTTGGAGACAGAATATATGTTCAGAGAGACAATGAGGTCAAAGCCAAAAAGATTATACCTAAAGATCTGCACCAATATGTTTTTGGTACAATAGATAATCCAGTACAAGCCGGCTTCCGAACGACCGAAGAAGTTGAGATTGATGAAGGTTTGTATAGTATTAAAAATACAAAAACTGGTCAAAGATATTCTGTAAGTAAATATCAGGATGATAAAAAATTAGATAAGATTCGTAGCGGCGGCGGTGATCATAAACATGCCGCTCATTACAAGGATGGAAAAATGATAGATGAATATGTCGGAACAATAAAGAAGAAAAGAAGTGAGAAGGAACACGGCTACCCAAATCAGAATCCTAAGAAAGATAAGTACACTGGTTATACTGATGAGAGAGTTGAAGGTAATAAGAAGACTTTCGCTGAACTTTCAACAGAACCCGGTGGCATATTACAACGCGCATCGAGCGCAGCAAAGAAGGATGCCGCAACACAAAGAGATGCACAAGCTTGGGCAAAAAGAGTTCCTGGTAAAGGACACGCTTTTGGTGCGAAAGAGGCAGGTGAAAAGGCAGCAAAGAGAGAGAAACAAGCAGCAAAATTCGATGCGGCTGTCGATGTCAAACAACGGAACACAGCTTTTAAAAAGGAAGATGTTATTGATGAAAAAGAAAGCGATTACGCTGACAAAATCGCTGCTTTTAAAAAGAAAGGTGGAAAAGTTGAAAAACAACCGGAAGGTCCAATTTCCAAAAGTCTGTTTAGAACTACAGTCGGAAGAGAGAAGCGGAGAAATCCAGGAAAGCAAGCTACCAGAGATACTTTTTATGACGAAGTTGAGGTTAAAGAACTCGGACCAATCGGTGCGTTCGTTGCCAGAGCAGCAATAAAGCACGTAGCTAAGAAAGCAATAAAGAAAGCGACAGAAGATAAAGAAGAGACCGTCAGCGAAATTACAAAAAAATATTTAGATCGCGCGGCAGTTGCAGCTAACAGAAAAGCTGATCAACAAAGAGCTGTATCTAAAGTAGCCGCTTCAAGGGTTGGAGACACTAGTCAACCACCGGGACAAAATATTAAATCGAAACGTGCAGATTTCCAAGCAGCTAAGAAAGATTATCAAGCATTTAAATTCGATAGAGCTTCTAAAAAGAAAGTTGACGAAAGTAATAAGCTTCAGGCCGATATGGCGTTAGATGACGCTGGTATTAAAAGCTATTGGGAAGATGGCAAGCTATGGGTAGACAAAAAAGATGTAATGAAAGCTGAAAAGACCTTATCGAAGTCATTCAAAAAAGGCGGAGAACCACACATATATTATAAAGGTGGTTTTCTCGGTGTGTGGAATAAGAAAAGGAAAATAACCGGATGAAATCGTTCATAGAGCATATAATTAATGAACAAGAACTGCGCATGGATCGCGATCTCCAAACGATCCTCAGAGCGCATGCTAAAGATTACAAAGCATTTAAAGACGGTAAGCAAGATTTGTTAGATTTGCCAAAGTTATATGATGCATTAATTAATCACTGGCAGACGGATATGCCATACGGAGTGATGAAAGCTCGCTCCGGTGATCCCTATGAATGGATAGCAGATAAATTAGATACAATCTCCGAAAAAGCTCTGGAACATAATTGAGCTACCCATGTGCGGCATCCAAGTTTGGGTGAGGAAGAGTTAGAAGTGCTTAGTCATAGCTTAGATAAAAGGGGTAATATAGAACAATATGAAGTTAATCCTCCATTTGGCGCGCATCAACATGGTCAGACAATGACTCTAGAAGCATCAGAAGTTACAATAACAAAAGAACAGATACACAAACACCCACCTAAGAAGATTAAGGTAACAAGTAAAAATGAGATGATGGCCAGGTCGGTCGGCGGTCAGAAGAAATCTCGGGATAAAATATTTCTTGCTAAAAGCCGCGACAACACAATAAAGAAAGCCGAGCAAGATAACGTCAAAGTAGAAATGTCCATGAAGAAACGAAGGGCAATAGGAAATATGTAAATATGAAAACATTTAAAGAATTTGGAGAATACTTCAAAGCCCATCCTACAGAAAAACTCTCAACCACATCATTTGCTGCTGCCGTAAGACCTACGTATTCAGATACTCAAGAGAGTCCACCTATGTTAGCTCTAACGGATAAAGAGAAAGAGAAGCAAAAAGAAAAAAAGAAGCGAAAAGATAGGATTATTAAAAAGAGCAGACGATACCTTCCAGACGAACCAAAAAAATAAAGCATAAAATATATTATGAAAAAGATTTATGATGAATACGTTGAATTCATGAATATCGCAAAAAGTGTCTACATCTCAACAGTGAACGAGTTTCGAGGTGGAGTGGCACCAGAGATAAGTTACTCGCCTTGTATAGTAGATGAAAATAAGAACATTTACATTCTAGTAAGTACCCTTTCAAAACGCACCGCATCTCTAATCGCACAACGTAATACTTCATTGATGTTCATTGAGTCAGAAGAACAGTGTGAACAGATATACGTTAGAACTCGCCTTATTTTTTATTGCAGCACATTGCAAATAGCTAGAGAAATGGGAGCCGGACACTTACTCTGGGATGATTTGGTATCCCGATTTACTGCAAAATTTGGAGATATAATAAATACTTTAGTGTCCTTAGATGACTTTAAGATGTTTCGTTTTCTTCCTATGCGTGGAACTTATATAAAGGGCTTCGGTAAAGCCTATCGCATAAAAGGAATAGGGATGAAAGAAGTAGAACACATAAAGTTCGATGCCGGAATCGAAATATAAAAGCCACCCCGGCCCTAGGTGGTTAAAAAACAAACTCATAATGAAAGGTAAATATGGGATTTTTGAGTAAATTGAAGCATCATGCACAAACGCTGATGGGTAATCACAAAGAGATTATTGAAGAAACTAAGAGCGCCGTAGACACAGCAGAAAAAGTTGTGGACACAGCAAAAAAGGTTAAGAAGACCGCTAAGAAAGTAAAAGGTCTTGTTAAAAAGAAAACTAAGAAGAAGAAATGAAAGTCGAATACGACCAGTGGGGATATCCGATACATTCAGAGATGAATTACGAGTCGCCACAGGGAGATTTCGAGACACGAGTTGCTCTAGTGATCGCATTCAGTGTGATAATATCTATGATTGTGTTTAAAGAAGAACTCGTGTGGTTAATGTTGTAAAATTAACTTGACTTGTTTTCTATATTGTAGTATAATATATATTATGAAAACAAATTGGAATATTAGTTGGCAGGTAGCTAGAGTAAGGGCGAAGCGTATAAAAGACGTTCAGGAGAAAGTCGATTTTATGCATGATTGGTTATTTGAGTTTAATGCTTACGATAATATTAATAGAATTAAAAATTGGTTGCGGATGTCTATAATGTCTGCGAGTAATAGTAATAAGATAATCTATCGGGAAGCTCTTGATGGATGGCTGCATGAAGCTGAACATGAGATTTACTATGTCTTAGAAGATGTGAGTGATGAGATAAATGATTTTAGTAAAGAGCAGTTACAGATGGTTTTAGATGATTTAGAGAAGCGAACATATACTTTTCAATATAAAGGCAAGCGACCAAAAGAACACGTAAAGTTCGTCGAACGTCTAACAGCAGCAATTTAGAGTTACCTATGCACAAATACAATTTTGAAAACGCTACAGAGAAGAGACTAGCAGATAAGGAAATAGGTCATATCACTAGTCCTCATCCAGATGGTCAGGTGAAACATCCAGAACATCTTCAGCAGCACGAAATGCTACAGATACTACAAAGACATGCATTGAATGAAAAGTGGGGCACAGTTAAACGTATGATTCAAGAACTGCCAGAGCATCAAAGAAAAGATACAATCAACATGTTAAAAAAGACTAATAATGACCCTTTGATTGGAAAGAAATTCCCTGACGAGGCTTGGTTCGAACAAAAATGGCCATCCCAATAATTGATTTCAGAAGTAAAACTTGCATAGAAGAAATGCACAGAGCATATACTACCTGTGGGTTCGCCGTCTTCACCAATGTTTATAATGAGTGGCTATCAGAATTCCAAGACTGGAAGCAACTTATGGAAGAGTTCTTCCAACTACCGTTAGAAGTGAAAAAGAAATACACATACAGCGGAGTAAGAGGCTCATTAACGTGTCGCGCCGGCTGGGGAGAGATGGGTCATATTCAGAGTCGACCAGGTGATATGAAAGAGTCCTATAACTGGATTGATTCAGCTAGAATGCAAGAGCAATACTGGCCGACAGAGATTCCAGAGTTCAAATCATCCGCTCAACAGATCCTTCAGATCTCCCAACAACTCTCTCATCAGTTTTTCGACAAGTTCGAAAGCATGTTCAAACTCAAAAAAAAATATTTAATAGATAGACATGTTAATGGATATGTCAATATGAGAATGATTCATTATCCAGCTGTTGCATACTGTGCAGTTCGCGGACCACAAACCTATAGAGGAGGAGAACATACAGATTACGGTTCAATCACTCTACTCTGGCGATTCGACGATGTAGGAGGTCTTCAGGTTGAGGATAGAGAAACAGGAGAATGGATTGAAGCTCCACCAGTAGAAAACTCTATAGTATTGAACGTTGCAGACATGTTTCAAAGATGGTCTAATGATACGTTGAGATCAACCAATCATAGAGTCATTAATAGAGATCATACAAAATCTCGTTATACGATGCCCTACTTTGTTGATCCTGGTAGAGATGCATTGATCAAAAATTTTACAGATGAACCAGATAAACACTCACCAATTTCTTCTGAAGAGTACTTGCAGGATAAGCTACGTTTGAATCATGATGAAAAGAATTGGGAACAACAGATTAACTAACATAGAGACAGTCAATGATAACAGATAACGAAATTGAAAAAGCATTAAAGCAACATCTACGAGAAGAAGGAAAGGAACCGCCTCTCTACATGTTGGAGGATGAAAAGTATGAGAAGGAGATTAAAGAGTGTGCTGAAAATATGACAGAGATTTCACAAGAATGTAAAGACTATTTAAAGAGAAAGTTTGAGGAAGACTTCGATGAGATTCATCAACCAGATACTTATATGGATACTTACATGGGTCCCACTAAGTAGTCGCGTCGCTTCATATATAGAAAGTCGTTTCGCGTCATATATAGAGAGTAATAGATAGAAGCTCACCCGCTGGGTTCGCTTTTTCTACTAGTTTCTCAGCGGTAACTGCAGCCGTTTCCATGCATATCTCGTATCCCGTATACTATCCCATATCCCGGAATCTCTTTTATCGAACAGGAATCTCGGATACGAGACCGTTTATAAACGGTTAATTAATATGGTTTACGCGGAGTAGAAGAGAGTTAAATAGTCCCAGAGAGTGGATTTAAACGGCGCCTCGCGCAAAAATCCGAAAAATTTACAAAACAATTATAATTTTCTACTACCGGCATGACTACCGGCATTACCGGCATGACTACCGGCATGAAAACTATAGACTTTTCAGGCCCATATGAATAGTGATATACTGAATCAACAACTGCAGCAATGTGCCAGCTTCGCTGTAAGTCTCTGAAATTATTGAAGATAAAAGATTATCAATGATATCAACGTACTCTGGGTAACTCATTGAAGTTGTTGCGAAAGAAAAAGGTTGACATTTCTCTTAAATAGTAGTATAATATATATAGAGAATAAAGAAAAAGAGAGAGAGTATATTATGAGAAATTTGAGAGAAATAGATAAGAGTGATTTAGATTTGTGTCAACCACATCGTGATTTGGTTGCTGCATATCATCAGTTCGTTGATGAGAATGATGCCGACATTGGCAGAATCAGTCTAGCAGAGAGTAAAGCTGGAGGAGGTCCGTTCCTGGATCTCGAAGGTTATCTGTATAAGATGGACGAATTATAATAATTATAATGAGAGAGATTATGAGTATTGAAGTGCATGTACAATCAGCAGTACGTGAAAACTATGGAGCCCACGACTGGGACGGCTCAGGCGACTGTCCGCAGATGTGGAAGAACAAAGGTGGAGATGACTATATTATCTCCGGTGCTCCATCTGTTGCAGACGCTGTAGATTTCGTTTACAGTTATATTGTCGGTGACCCTAATGAATATTTCAACGAAGAAATTCTTGGCGGTGTAGAAGTCTCTGAAGGTTTCAAAACCGAGATGGAGATTGCTATTTCGAAATCCGAGATGCGTCACTACCTTAGTGCTACTCGTGTAGAGTGGAATTCCCGTTTCGAAAAATTTCCAACTAATAAATTGCTTTCTGGTTTTGAAGGAAACCTCGAAGAGAATCTTGAAGTGTGTAAATCCATGATGGAGAGTTATGCATAATTCACCCATGGACGAAGCTGCTATAATGTGCAATGATTTATCAAGTCGGATTGATAATCAGTTAGATGAACTAGATACACTATTAGAGATATACAAGAATACGGACCGGTCAGATTTAACTCTCTATAATAGACTGCAAAAAACCATAGAGCATCTGACCGGTGCTGTAGACATATATGAACAAGACGTAGCAGAGTTTGAACTGCTGCAGTACATACATGATGGCGAATTACTTAATTAGTAACGCGCCTTCAACAGGGGCCTCGCGCTTCCATCTCTCTCGCCGCCGGGGTCCCTGTCTAATTTACTAACGAGAGATACGACGTATATAGCTAAGCATATATACCATTCGATGACGTCAGCTCCTACGTAGCCGTGTATACGACCCGCGTGAATATGCAGTACGAGACTCGAGCTATATGTGTTATGGAGGACAATGTGAACGTGGAATAAGCTCAGAGCTACGTAATAGAATTGTCCTCTGCTATATTTTTTTTTCTTATATACTCGAGCAGAGTAGTCCGCCTGCTCATCATGATTGAAGCAGCGGATTCAGTGTCGTCAAACTAGTGTAGTATATCTGCAACGCACATGACGCGGCTAAGTAAGTGCTAGCTACAAGCTTAGTAGAGATATGAAACGGGCTACACGCTCTGCTCGTTCTATAGAGAGTTAAAAGTACACAGCGGTAGCGATAGTATAGAGAGATAGATATACACAGCTGTTGTATAGTATGGAGAGATAAATGTACACCCCCCCCACCTGTAATACGATGAAAAGGAAATCGCTCGACCCTATAGGCTTAGGACTGAGGCTATAACTTAACCTTATCCAAAATTTTTTTATTATTTTATATCTCTCACCGTTAATGTCTATTTATAGATATCCCGAATCAAGAGCAGGCCCGAGGGGGCTTCTAAATTTTTTTTTCCAGTTGCGAAAGAAAAACCTTGACATGTTGCCCAAAATACATTATAATAATAGAATATTATTTAAACAATTAACCAACTAAGAAAAAATATATTATGGCTAAAGCGAAAACATACAGTTTCCACGAATCCCTATACACGATGAAAGAGCTAGCTGAGCTCTTTGGACTTTCGTATTGTAGGATGAGTAATCTAATGCATAAGTTTAATCACGATGCAGACACAATTTATTTACAGCGGAATTCAGAGGGTGCAAAACGTTCGGGAAAAAATCCTAGAGTATTCACTGTAGACTTGCATGGGAATACTAGAATGACCGTAGCAGAAATTGCAGATGTTACAGGATACTCTAATGCAGCAATCAGTGGTAAGATCAAACGCGGAGTAACCGGATCAGATCTACTAAAGAAGAAAAAGATTAAATCACTGATTAATGTACGGGCCAGGATGAGTGCAATAAAGAAACTCTCAGGAACAGTGAGAGCTGATAAGAACAAGCTGAGAGTAACTGCAAAGAAAGAGCCAGAGATTGATGTACGGGATATGTCTAGTTTAGAAATCAGTAACGCAGTCGAGGACTATTTAGCAGCCGGTGGAAAAATACAGAAACTACAAGCGGATGGAAACATAGATGGCCAGAGCTGGAAGGACCAAGCAAAGAAGTCGTGGAGAAAAAGAACTACACTTGCGTCGAAGAAGGCGGCGAAGAGCCGGCCAGATGAGAAAGGATCAACAGTGAATGTAAATGATTTCATTGCAGAATTAGAGAGTGAGAGAGATCAGAGGAAAGCATATGGGGAAGTCCTACACTTAGCTGCATCAGATGAACAACTAACGGAACTAGAACGTTCTTTACCGGAAACAGCCTTTGGCGATAGTCTGGAGAAGAAGTGACGTGCCGAAGGGCGCTTCGCGCCCTAAACCTCTAATAGATAATCAGCCTACGGCTAAATGAAAAGAGAGTATGGGTAAACTTATAAGGCGCGCGCTGTCGGCGTGTGGAGTTACTGAAGTTCCTGTGAAAGCGATGGAGCCATTAACTGTTAGCAGATGGAATTGTGGATTGATAGTTGGATTTAACGATGGCCGATTTGAAGGACGGATATATAATAATAATATGATCGCCCGTAGCTTCATGAAGAAACGGCCGCACCCTTATAAAAGCTGTATAATGTTAGATAAGATACCTACTGAATGGTATAAGATGATTTAAATTGTGGGGTAAACGACACTAAAGCCAGGAGCGGGAGACGAACCCTAGTACTGAGTGCGACTAAGTGACTCTACCTAGATGAAGTTAAGAAGCCTCTCCAATAAGACCGCCGGTACGTGCCACAGGGTGAGGGAGTGGATAACTTTTGATAAACGAGGCCCGAGTGCCTTGCGAGAGTTGTCCTTCAGGATAGTCTAGGCTCTACCCCACATGTTTTAATGCCTAGTAGTTCAGTGGTAGAACATCTGACTGTTAATCAGAATGTCGCTGGTTCGAGCCCAGCCTAGGCAGCCACACCACCTAAATATATTAAATGGAAAATAAAACGACGATTAGAGTATACATTGATGATAAAGAGATGCTGTACTCACATAAGAATATAATGCAGTTTCTTCTTACGTTCCTATCCTATCTGACAAACGATGATCTGGATGAACTAAACTTGCGATTACGTTCCCTGAAAGACCATAGGAAACAAAAAGAATATCAGGCTCAGCTCGAAGCTAAAGAAAAATCAATACAGAAGAACAGGCATGATACACCATGATTAATAATCCATCAAATTATCTTGCTCGCCTTGTTTATGACATCGGGGTGAAAAAACAGATAGAAGAAAGAGTAGAAGCCAAGTATTCAAAACGAATCGAATACCTGGTGAACGCAAACGACGAACTCATGTACGAACTAGAACAATGTGAGTTGGAATGCTATGGAAGAGGACATGACACGTAACTAAATAGAACACTAATAAAAGGGAGGAATAAGATAAGTGGCAACAAGTAAATTAAAAATATTGAATAGAAAAAAAACAGGAATGAAAAAAAGAACTTCTATAGGCAAGTCTAGAAGGACTAGTCCAAAAAGTAAACACAAAAAAAAGGATTTTAAAATATATCGTGGACAAGGAAAATAAATTAGAAAAGAATAAGAACATTGAAAGTAGAAGATAATTTTTTAGACCAAGAAGAATTAAATCAATTGCAATCATTTTTTATGAGTGATCAAATTGCTTGGCGTTATAATGACTCCGCCGGCTTGTACGATTCCGACAATGAATTTCAGTTTGAGCATTTATTTTATATTAATAATTCTCCAAGTTCTACTAAAATAGAAAAATTAAATTCTCTATTGATTAAAATAGACACAATATCAATATGGCGAATAAAGGCAAATTTACTTACGAGAACACCTGATGTTATTGAAAAATCATTTCATGTTGATATAGGTCAGCTAACATCAGAAGAAAAACTACAACAATGGACTACTTCTATTTTTTATGTGAATACTAATGATGGCTATACAGAATTTGAGGATGGCACAAAAATTCATAGTGTTGAAAATAGAATGATTACTTTTCCTGCTAATTTAAAACATCGTGGAACATCTTGTACGGATGCGAAAGTGAGGGTTGTTATAAATTTCGATTATTTTAATGGAGAAACTAAGGCCATGCCTTTTGGGCTTGTGCCAAATCGAGGGTTCTTCCCTTACCCAATAGATAGATAATATGGAAACGTTTATTTGGCTTACAATAGTTTATGTAGTAGGAACTTATATGGGATATCGCATTGCTTGGCATATAGCAGTAGATAAGGTTGCTAGCAGAACTTTAGAAATGCTTGAAGCAGAAGGATATATAAAGACTAAAAAGGTAGGTAATGAAATTGAAATCATAAAGGTTAAATGAAATTAATTGCTGGAAATTCAAATAAAAATTTGGCCGAGTCTATTGCACATCATTGTGGACAGCACTTGTGTGAAGTAGAACTTATTAAATTTGCAGATAATGAACTCTCGTGTATGATTAAAGAGAATGTTCGTGGTGAGGATGTATTCATTATTCAAAGTACTTGTAATCCTGCTAATGATTATTTAATGGAATTGTTAATTATAATAGATGCTTGTAAGAGAGCATCGGCTGGTAGAATTACTGCAGTGATTCCTTATTTCGGTTATGCAAGACAAGATAGAAAGCCTGTTTCAAGAACACCTATAACGGCTAGGTTAGTAGCAAGCATGTTAGAGATGGCAGGAGCTAATAGAATAGTAACAATGGATTTACATGCCGGACAGATACAAGGGTTCTTTGATATTCCAGTAGATGATCTAGGGGCTATGCCATTGTTTGTTAATGATTTAGAAACTCATCCAAAGCGAATGATAATAGCAAAGAATGGTGTTATAGTTTCTCCTGATGCGGGTGGCGTTGCCAGAGCAAGAAAGGTGGCTAAGAAATTACAATTAGATATAGCGATCATCGATAAACGTAGAGAGCAAGCTAATCAAGTTGCTTCGATGAATGTTATTGGAGATGTGAATAAGAAAAAATGTATAATAGTAGATGATATTGTAGATACAGGTAATACACTTATTAAAGCTGCCGAGGCATTAAAGAGAGAAGGGGCTATTGAAGTTATGGCTTATATTACTCACGGAGTGTTGAGTAAGAATGGTGGACGTAAAATGCAAGAGTCTGAAGCTTTATCTAATTTGGTAATAACAGATACTATACCAAATCTTGAAACTAATAGTGTAAAAGTATTAACAATAGCACCTATGTTTTCAGAAGCGATTAGAAGAATTAATCATAATGAATCAATTTCTATTTTATTTGAATGAATCCTAAAACACATCCAACATATTGTCATTATCCATTTCATGCCATGACTTTTAAGAAATGGTCTAAAAATGGAAGAGATCCTATTAATGTAACTCCTTGTTGTATGATGATGAACCCTGTTACTTCAGAAGAAGATGGTTCCGTTAAACATCATAGCCTAGGCCATGGCTCTTTAAAAGGTTTAAGTCCAGAAGAAATATTTAATCATGAATCTTTTAAAAAACTCAGAAATGATTTATCTAATGGTATAAAGAATGAAGCATGTACCGTTTGTTGGAGGATGGAGGAAGATGGCTTAGAATCATTTAGACAATGTTCTGATTCTTCTGATCCCCCGCATCCCAATCAGGAAGGTTTGTTTGAGTTTGATATAACCCTTTCTAACCTGTGCAATTTAGCTTGTAGAATGTGTAATGTGGGTTCATCTCATCAATTAGGTAAAGACGTTGAGAAGATGAAGGCAAAGGGCTTACATAATTCCTTCATGAGAGTCAGTAATAATGCAATGCCTGATATAAAAGGTGTTATCTATGATAAAGATAATAACAGTGTTATTGATTGGCTATTGAATAATACACACAAGATAACAATGTTAAAAGCTTCTGGAGGAGAACCATTTTATGATAGAAGAGTAGTTAAAGTATTAGAACGATATGTCGAAACGGAAGCAAGTAAAAATACAATTTTAAAGTTTCATACTAATGCTACACAGTTCACTCCTGAATTATCAAAAATTTTAAATAATTTCAAAGAGCAAGGACATACGTTCAGCATAGACGGCACCCATGGAACATATAATTATATCCGGCATAATTCTGATTGGAAAAAATTAAATGAAAGCTTAGATCATTATCTTAGTACATGTACTAATATTAAACATCAATATTTTAATATGGTATTGTCATCTTTAAATATTTTAAATGTTGCTGATTATATAGAATGGATATGTAATAAATGTGCATACTATAAAATTCCTGATTGGTATATTCATTTTTCAGAAATGTATCCAGATAATAGAGGAACATCAATTAGGAATATGCCAAAGGAATTATTAGAGATTGCTCTTGATCGGATTATAGATATTACTGAATCCGGAATAGCTACCGTTGCACAATCTGATACTGTACACGCAACTATAAGAGGGAAAGAATATAAGAAGTGGTATAGATTTAATATTCATAATTTAGTTGGTCAATTACAAAATGCATTAAAAAATAATACCAGTGATGTTAAAAAAATGAAAACGGAAATAATTATTTTAGATGAAGTAAGGGATCAAAGTTATAAAGATTACTTAGATCCTTTGTTAGTAGAAATACTTAATGGGGAGGCTGTGCATTGGTGAGCTCAACAGACTGTAAATCTGCCGCCTGAGGCTGTGATGGTTCGACTCCATCTCTCCCCACCACATAGGCGATTAGCTCAGTTGGGAGAGCAGGTGTTTTACAAGCATCAGGTCATTGGTTCGATTCCAATATCGCCTACCAAAAATAAGAAAAAAATATGAATGAGGAGAATGATTCTATGTATGGATTTTTGTTTATGGTTTTGTTAGTAATATGGACAGCATCAGCTTGGGGTGATCCCGATTTGATCGATGCTCTTATCTATTATCTTTCAGATGGATATTATAAATCCTAAAGAGAACAATTCAAGGGAGACACCTACAATGCCTACTAAAAAAGAGATAAAGAAACTAACAAAGAGGGCCATCAAAAAACAACGGAAAGAATTCCTAAAGCAATTCGAAGGAAAACTCGAAGGACCTTATGACCATTTAAAAGAAGGTGTAGATTATCTAGATGATATCCAAAGGAATAAGGAAAACCCTTCACCTCTACTTCACCTGACGCCAGGAACAGAAGAGTATAAGAAAGTAGAAGCTGAATTAATTAAACAGATCTGTGAAATTGATCTAGGCGATGAATCTCGATTCGATGACGAATCACCCCGATATGATATGGTATAAAGATGGATTCGGAGGAATTGGACGATCAGGAAACGACGGTAGCGGAAAAGAAGAAGTCTAAACAAAAACTGAAAGCTCCAAATAAATATCAAGTAGTTTTCCACAACGATGATTTTACCCCAATGGAATTTGTAGTATATCTACTACAAATAATTTTTAATCATTCGGAAGCAGCAGCAGAAGCTATAATGTTGAATGTTCATCAAAAAGGAAAAGGTGTAGCAGGCATTTATTCATTTGAGTTAGCAGAAACAAAAGTATATGAATCAATGATGCATGCAAAAGAAAATCAATTTCCTTTAATGGTAACAGTAGAAGAAATTTAAAAATAAATGTTGCCGTGGCTGAAAGGCAAGGCAACGGATTGCAACCCCGTTTTATGCAGGTTCGACTCCTGTCGGCAACTCCATGGAATATAATTTACATACTAGAAATCAAATCCCTAAAGATTATGAATGTTGTTATAATTGTGAATATATGTCTTGGATGGTTGCTTTAGGTCAGGGAGTAAGATGTGGAAATGAAAAAAATCAATATAGAATTTTTGTAGGAAATAAAAAAATAAAACTACCAGTGATTCCTGGAGTTGCTAAAAAATGTGAACACTTTTCGAATATTAGGGGAAGAATGACTTTACGAGCAGACATAGGCGATAATCGAACAATGCCTCTCAGACATGATATTGATGTTGATAAAATCCTTGAAGAGATAAAGGTTGTTGGAGAAGACTGGAAAACAGAGGGTATATGTCAAATCATGATTCAAGGAGCTGAGGGAAAAGAAGATGATGTTTATTTTGGTTCCAGAGAGTTTAAAGAAATAGCAGAAGCAGGATATAATGAACAGGATTTTATAATTCCTTTATTTCCGGAGATGAATTATACTAATAATTTACTTAAAGAATTAAAAATGTATAGATCACGATTGATGTTATTAAAACCTAAATCGTGTCTGTCATGGCATCATGATCCCAGTATGAGGATTCATATACCTTTATGTGGTGATAGTGATAGCTTTCATCTTATAGAAAACATAGAAGGTAATAAAGAAGTATACCACATATATCCGGGAGAGGTTCATTTAATGAATACAGAGGTATATCATTCAGGAATTAATTTATCGCGAAAGGTAAGTAGAATACATATTGTAGGATGTATTAATGTAGATGATGAAAACAATTAATAAATTTTGGACTCATAGGGGATTTGGTACTGGTTTTGGTGATATAATAAATCATTTATCATATGAATATCAACAAGCCAAAGAACCGACTATTATAAAATGGCATTTACAACCTCGCACACATAGACAAATACAAAGGGTTATTAAATTTTTTAAATCTAATCCTTTAATTAAACATGAGTTCGGTGAGCATATAGAAAGAAAAGAAACACCATATAGTCAACAGGATCATGAGTATTGGCCTGCTAAAGTGTTACATAGTTCCTGTGATGAAAAGTTTTGTGCTATATGGTTATATACAAAACATCATTCGCAGTCACCTCATCATCAAGATAAAGTTGTAAGTCATTATACTTTACAGAAATTATTTAAAGATCTCAAAGAGGGGGGATATAAAATTGTATTGATTCCTAGTTTTAAAAAATCTGCTGGCGAAACGTTATATGATATAGATTATGATTTTGAACAGTATAGTTATTTGGTACAATCTATATTAAAGAATTGTTCTTTTAGTATTTGCTCTGAAGGTGGTATAGCTCATTTATCTAGATTAATGAAAGTTCCTACTATATGTTATTTTAATCAAACAATGCCATGGAAGGGACATAATTTTGATCTTAGAGATTTTTGGACAGGTGATTTATATAGACCCTGTAATAGATTAGACCGGATTAAAGAATGTTACATGTATTAAAGGGCTTTCTTGGTGAAGATTTATGTCAGAGTTTTACAACTTATGCGCTAAGAGAACGATTAGATAATTTTAAATCATATGGAAAAGAACTTCCTAACACTCATGGTGTTTATAAAGATCCATTCGCAGAAGCTTGTTTATATAGTTTCCGGGAACGAGTACAAAAATATTTTAAAGAAGATATTCATCCATCATATTCGTTCTATATTGTTTATGAGAACGGTCACAACTTACACAAACACATAGATACCGATGCTTGCGAAATTTCTATTACTATACATACAGGTCACCTTTACGGTGATAGCTATCAAGGGACTACTTGGCCTTTATATATCGACAATTCACCCATTCATTGCGATGTAGGGGATGCTTTACTCTATGATCAAAAAGAGAAGAGGTATGAACATTGGCGAGAATCCTTTGATGGAATCTATCAAATCCAATTGCTTCTTCATTATGTCACCGGATCTATTGATAAAATTCCAGTTCCTGCTAAAAATTTGATCGCAGTGAATTGATCGCTCAATTATTTTCAATTTTGTTTCTTAATGATTTCAACGAGATTCTAGTAACCGATTGTTATTATTGCGAAACAAAAACGTTGACATGTTGAGCTAGATATGTTATAATATAAGTAGAGAATAAAATAATAACTTAAATTATGGAGAGAGATATGTCGAAAAGAATTATACTAACAGAAATTGTTAGATTTGTTGGAACCGTAGCGATGTTCGCTGGAACTTGGGCTATGATTATATTTTTTGTATTATAAAATTGAGAGAGAATATCATGAAAAAATTAACTATATTATTTTTATCAATAGCACTCGGAGCGAGTGTCTTTGGTGCGAAGCCGGTATTTGCTGAAACCAGTTTTTTTGAGTGGGGCAAGAAGCAGCTCGTATCGTTGTTTACCACATCAGAACAAGATGCACAAGAAATAGTCGATGAAGAAGTGGATAGTTTTCTTCAAGCTCTAAGAAATTCACTGAAGAAGCAAGGGAAAAAACCATGCGATACTTGTTATTCGATGATGGAACCAGGAGATCCTAAGATTCCTCTTGATCATTTCAATAGTTCCAAATTCTACGTTTACAAAGGAAAATAATATACTATGAAACATTTAGTTATTACATTATGGTTTATTATATTTTTGGGTTCAACAGCACTAACAGGAGATGAGTATGTGACAGAAGAGGTTTGTCCCGCAATATCTGGGTGTTGGGTGGATACGAAAACTGGCGAATGTCCAGATTGTGTAATGGAAAGACGAGAAGTTACACATACACATGAAGAAGAACCAAAGAAATTTGTAGGTGTCTATGAAGTTATACATACACTTAAAGAAGAGACAGCTGAGAATGTACACATAAGATTTCCAAATGCTTCTACGGCGTCTTTAATAAAATTCGAAAAATGTGCCATGACGGGAGTAAATGCATGGGCGACGCGTAATGAACAAGGATGTTATATTTATTTAAGAGGTTGGTAAAATGAAACAACACGGAAAACAAGCTCGCCAAGAAGGCGCAATCAAACGAACAGAAGCATCTATTCTTGTATACGAAGAGAAGCTAAAATCTTGTAAAGATGATAATGAGAAAAAACTATTAAAGAAAAAAATAGAAAGAGCTCAAACAACAATTAAAAATACAAAAATAATATGAGTAATTTAACCTATCTTTGGAGTGATGGAATGGTAGATAATATAGCAAGAAAGGTTGCAGAAGAATCTATGGAGGACATGTTTATGCCGGATTCTGAAGAAGAGTTTCAAGCAGACCTGGATGCACAGGATATGAGATTTTATCATTACTGCCGTGAACAGGAAGAAATGTATAATGATCCAGTTATGAATTGGTCAGGATTGAGGTAATATGGTTTATGATATATTATATTTTTTAGGAGGTGTTGCTGCTTACTTGGGATTTATCTTTATGATACTAGCCTGGACTTGGATAGTTTTAAAATAGCTTATGTTTAAATATATCTTTTTAGGATTTATATTAGGTTACGCATTCAGTTTTGTTAGCGCAGAGTGGTATTATTTTGTTAATAGTAACTTTATAGATTTTTGTAGATGGATAGAGTTGCCAGATACAGCCTGGGCGATGATGGACAAATATATTTTTTTCGGGGCATTATAATAATTGGTGGGGCCTCATTTGAAAACAGTAACTATTCAAATTTTAAAAGGTAGTGGTAAAAATAAATTTGGTAAACATAAATATGTAGTAACAGAATTTGATGAAGAATGTATTGGTATGAAAGAAGTTGCTAGCTCACTAATTTCTCTTAAAGAATATTCTGAGAGAAAGAAAACAAAAAGAGTATCTTTATATGATACCTCAGAAGAAGCATCGGAACATGTTAAAGAATATTATAGTCATATTGGTGGCAGCACTAAGTCTTAACGGATGTGCAGATACTGCAGAAGCCGAAGACTCAACAGCAACCACACCCGCTGAAGAACAACAAAATAAAACAGCAAATGCTAGTGATGATACAACATGGGTCGCAGTAGTCTTGACTTGGAATCCTGTTGTTAGAGTAATAGATAAAGAATTTACTAGTGAAGTAGAGTGTTGGAATTTCTATGAAGGTGGTACAGGAGAAAGTAGATTCGGTTCACAACACTTAGATCATCAAGACAACCCACCAACTAAAGATTTCCATTTTGGTCCAGATTACTTAGAATATCCTATAAGAACATATAGAGGTAAAGACGGAGAAGGATCAGTCTGGTTAACATGTGATTTAAAAAGTAGATATGAGGGATTATGAAAAAGAAAACAGCAACAGTTGAAATTTTAGAAAAAGGTGAATTAGTTTTAGGTTCCCCTACCAGAGGTGAATACATGGTACGAAGATTTGAAGATGGGCTCGAAATGAGTGGTGAATTTTTTTACACTATTGTAGAAGCCGGTAAAGCAGTAAGAGAATGGGAGGGAGCAGAATGAAAAACGGAGACGTTTTAGTATTAACACCAAAGACAAGACTAGGAGGCGCTGCTTTAAATCAACTTGGGAATATAGTTAAAGTTAAATATATTCAATCAGGAAAGTTTTGTGTGGAACATTGGAACCAAGGTTGGCGCTGGATCTATAATCAAAACGATAAAGATTTTGATTGGCAATATAAATCAGTGCGGGATGAATTTTTGGATCAGACAGAAGAATTAGAAATGAAAAGAGCCATAGGATATCCAACGGATCTTTTAGGAAACAATATAGAAACTTCCAAAGAACGTGTTGAAAGATGGGAGTTCGAATTAACTGAAAACTAATTATGAAAGCAATACTAGAATTTGATTTACCAGAAGATAAGGAGGAGTTTGAAGTTGCATCGAAAGCAATGGATTGGTCTATCTTGGCATGGGACATAGAGCAGTATATCCGAAACAGACTCAAATATCAATCTGAAAAACTTGAAACGTCTAGTGCAAAAGAAGAATTAGAATTTCTTCGAAATCAATTGCATGAGATGATGGAAGAAAATGGATTACAATTTCCCCAATAAAATTATATGTATGTAAAACTTGGAAGCCCTGCCAGAAAAAATAGGGCAGAAACAATTAAAATTCATGATTACGATACTTGGAATGTTGACATAACACTCGCACATATTATTGTACCACTACTAAAGAGGCTCAAAGAAGTTAAGCAAGGAGCACCTTTTGTAGATAATGAAGATGTACCAAAGTTTCTTCAGGCAACAGAAGAAGAACTAAAAGAACACTGGGATGGCGGAGAGTCTGATAAACATTATTTTACTCGTTGGGATTATGTAATGGATCAGATGATTTTTGCGTTTCAATCTAAATTGGAAGATTGGGAAGATGAATTTGCGTCAGGAGAAAATGATGTATCATTTGTTGAAATCCCTAATAAGAAAGATGAAGAAGGTGAACCATTGTTCACATGGGAATATGGTCCAAACCATACTCGTGAATATGATGTAGAAGGCAGAGAAAAATATCAAGATCGGATAACTAAAGGATTTAAGTTGTTCGGAAAATATTATAATGGGCTTTGGGATTAATGAAAATGGAATGGATGAAACTTGGAGGGTGGTTACTCTCTCTGACTACAATACTTATTGGTGCATATTTTATTTGGCCTCATATGCATACATCATTGTTGGGGATTGTATTAATTTATCTTGGAGTTCGTATTTTTAATTTTTCTACCTTTGATGAATATAAAGAAAAACGAATGAAAATATTAAAATCTTTTAGAAAGTGGTAAGAGCATATGGTACAAGAATATGATAGATTTAATTTAGAAGCAGAAATCATGAGCGTTTGGAATACGAAAGACGATCTAAATGCGATAACTAGCCGTATGATGGATGATCCAGACCCAATGACAGAAGATGATATTGCGAATGTTCTGATCGGTTTAAGTGAATTACACGATATTAGATGCAAGAAATTATTTAATGTATTTGAGAGCTTGGTAAAAAAGAAAGTCCAATTAAAATGATAGAATATTGGTTATGGAAAAATTTAATATATATTCTATGGGTCAATGCTATCATACAACATTGGGGACAACCTCACGGGTTTTAAGCGCAGTGATTTTTTTGTTAATTACATCTTGTGCTTACCATACAGAAATACCTTGTCCGTTTGGTTTAGCCATGAAACAGTTAAACGAAAAATGTGATTATATTCAGCACGGGAGTACAACGAAATGGGTATTAAAAAAGAAAAAATAACCGCAACTAGAATGCCTATGTCGGCACCGTTTAAATTAGTTGAAGAAAATGATGAAACTGAATATTGTGTTCGTTGTGGAACGGCTACTCGATATAAAAAAACAGATAATGTAATTTTTAGATCTGGTTATATTGAAGGAGCAGGTCAACTTTGTTTTAAGTGTTCTCACCAACGGAAATTACATAGACAAGGAAGTTATGATTTATAAATATCTATGTGAGAGAGAAAATGAGTTTTAGCAACATATGGAACGGCCCCAGTTTTCTTGAACGTGGCGCTAGCGCTATGCGAATGAAAGCACGGGATGAAGCCGGGAAAAAAACAAAGAAAAATAAGAAACATATTACCCGCGAACACTTTAATAAAGAATGGGATAAAGATTTGTGGGATTAACATAGGAGAAAATTATGGCATGTACAAACGAATATTGCGATTCACAAGATAATTGTAGCTGCGACCCATGTGAATGTTCGCCAACCGTTCAGTGTGGATGCACTGAATATTCCACAGTAGCAGAACACGATAGTGAAAATGAACCATTGTATCCGGATGATCGACAATTTTAAGGTAATCAATTAAAGAAAAAAAAATTATACCCCAGCTATTATATAGAGATTATGAATTTAAAACTTTTTTAACAATTAGATATGATGAACATGGACAAGTGACTAGTCTACACGATCCCAATCAAAAGAAAAGAGAAAAGGGAGGATGGACGACAACTTTTACACGAGTTAGGAAAAGAAAATGACAGACGAAGAAAAAGGTGAAAAACCACAGAGTACAACAGACCCCGCTGCGGATTTATTCCAGAGAGGGGTTCATGTATTCATGGGCGAAGTGACTATGGAAACAATGAGTCCAATAATTAATTGGATAGTTTCCGCGAATTTTACTAAGGAGAAAAAGCACAAGGAGTTAACGTTGGGGATATGTTCTCCCGGCGGAGATTTAAATGCATGTTTTGCTTTAGTAGATGTAATGAAAGGTTCTAAAATCCCTATTCGTACTATCGGTATGGGAATGATTGCTTCTTGCGGATTGGTGATGTTTATTTCAGGAACTAAAGGAAGACGAATCCTTACACCAAATACGTCTATACTTTCTCATCAATATTCTTGGGGTAGTTTTGGAAAAGAGCACGAATTATTTGCCCAGATAAAAGAATACGACCTAACCACAGAAAGAATGATTGCTCACTATAAAAAATGTACCGGATTATCGGAAAAGGAAATTCGGGAATATCTTCTTCCGGCATCCGATGTATGGCTTTCCGCAAGGGAAGCAAAAAAACTAGGATTGTGTGATGAAATAAAAGGAACATATTAGAAACATTTATTATGAAAGATTCCACAAAGATGTTAGAGGATGATCCATATTTGGATTCCTACCAAGATGGGCCATGGCCCCATAAAAACATGGTACATGAAGATGAAAACGTAATAGTATTTAAAGACGGATATCCTGTAACTGAAGGACACTTATTGTTTGTTCCAAAGAAAAAACTACGAAGAGAAGATATTACAATTTGTTTTGAATATGCATACAAATGGGGTATAGAAGGTATAATGGATTACAAATGGACAGCATTTAACATAGGTATCAACAATGGAGTAGAAGCAGGACAATCAGTAATGTGGCCCCACGTACATATGATTCCCAGAAGAAAAGGTGATACACCAAATCCAAGAGGCGGTGTCAGGCATGTGATTCCATGTAAAGGAAATTATAAAGAAGATAATATATGAGATATGCTTTTGATATAGATGGTACCATTTGTACTAATCGTGAAGAAGTTAGAAAAGAAAAAAAAGATGATACTTTAACATATCTAGATATGGAACCATATTCGGAACGAATTCAAATAGTAAACGATCTCTATGATCAAGGACATGAGATTATATATTGGACAGGTAGAGGTGGAGAGTCATTTAAAGATGATCCACAATATTGGTATAATGATACAGAAAAACAATTACAGGAATGGGGCGCCAAGTTTCATTCACTTATTGTAGGTGGTAAACCGTGGTTTGATATGTATATTTGTGATAAATCTTATAATTCAGAAGATTGGTTTCCCAGCGGAGGAACAAGGTAAAATTGTAGATTACTAAATGTATAAATATACCTATAAACAACCAGATTATAACTGACAAATATTTAACGGAGTGTAACAATGTCGGAAGTAGAAGGAACAGAAGAATTAAATGATGAAAATACAGTGGTAGCTCCCGCGGAAGAATTGGTAGAGTTGATCCTTACCGGAGAGTTACACGCGGCTAATCAGAAGTTTAATTCGATTATTGAAGATAAAGTAGTCGAATCTATTGAAGAAGAAAAACATAAAATTTCTCAAACATTATTTGCTGAAGATGAGGAAGAAGCCGATGAAGGAAAAATCCCACCTCAGTTTCTAAAAGGAAAAGATAAAGATGATGACGACGATTCAGATGACGATGACGATGATGATTCGGATGATGATGATTCGGATTCAGATGATTCAGATGACGATGATGATGACGATGATGATGACAAACCCAAAAAAGGAAAAGTCCCACCTCAATTTGCAAAAAAAACTGAAGAAGGGATCACCGGTGACCCAGAAGCGAATGAAAAAGCGATAGCTCATAACCGCGCTATGGCAAAGAAGTATGGCCAAGTTCGACAGGGTATTCCTCCTGAAAAAGACAAAGATAAAAAAGAAGAAGTAGAACCTGTTGATGAACTTTCAAACAAAACTTATAGAGATGCACAAAACAAAGCGGGTGAAATGGCGCTTGCTGGATCCAAAAAGGCAGCAGAACAGGGAGCCAAATTCAAAAGAGCACAACAACAAGATAGAACCGCTGACGGTAAACCGATATCGGTTTCAGATAGAACCACTCACGGAGTCCGGAAACTTTCTGTTGGAGACAAAGTGAAGAAGGCAGCAACAAAAGGAGCGGAAAAGTTAGGGCTTAAAAAACGCCCGGAGAGAGCCACAGGAAACCCATACGGGCCAGAGAAAATGAGTAGGCCAGGTGATCACCGCTACGGAAAAGCCCCAGGGGGGAGCCTTAGCGGGGGATACGCTGACCATTTTGATCCTGAACAATCTTTCGATCCAGGTGAAGCAAGTGCAAATGTAGAACTTCCTAAAGATTCTTTTGTACAACAGGTGGCAGACAATTTAGCAGGAAAACGAAGATGAAAACTTATAAAGAGTTTACAGAATTCTTCACTCCTACGCTTCCTCGTCTGTCCAAAAGCGAACAAGAACGAAAGAAGAAAGGAATACCAAAAGACAAGCAGGGAAAAGGTTTTCAGCTTGATACATCGGATGACGATGATGATGATAACAAACGCAAAAGTGGAATCATGTTCAACCAACTGAAGGTTCCAGTTGAAGAAATTGATTATGCTGCAGCAGAAAAAAGATACGACGATGAGGCAAGTGAGAGAGGGAAAAAAGCTGTATCTAGAGAATTTGCCGCTCGTAAAGCTGCCTGGCATGCAAACAAAAAGAAGGAAAGTGAAAAGCCGAAGAAAGAACCCGGCCTATTGTCAAAAATTGGAACGGGTATAAAGAACGTCGCAAAGAAAGTTGTAGGTGAGGACGCAAAACCTATTGATGAACTTTCTGCAGAGCTCCTTGATCGTGCAGCGAAAAAGTCTGCTTCATATTATCAGCCGCAAGGTGACCCAGACTCTGCCGCTCAACGCAGACAAACCAAAAGACTAAAGAGTGCGGCAGGTGAGAAGAGCAGAGGGGAAAAATCAGTAGGGCAGGATATGCACAGTGGTGAGAACAGGAGAAAAAGAGACATCAAAAAATTCGGTGCAGGTACTGAGTTTTCTCCTTCAAAAGACGAAGGCGTAGGAGTTGGTTTAGGTTCAGATGGATTGAGTTCCGGAAAACTTGGTGGGATTGCGAACTAATTAATATTATTTGATATGAATATTTGGGTAGAATATTTTAGATATGATAATGTTCAAGTGAAAGACAGACGAAGAAATCTTGAAGAAGGTTTAGTCTGTACGGATTTTGCTGTAGATAAAATTCAAAGAAGATTTTTTAATACACATAAAGAAGCCCAAAATTTCTGTACTAGTTTACAAGAACAGGGTTATCATACTCGTATAAAACAAGATGGTAAATATTGAAATAGAATTAAACAATGAATATTGAATTAAATAATGTTCTAGTGAGACATCAATCAGTTCCCGAATGTGATTGGTGTGATAAATCAAAAGACTTATTAGATCAAAAAGGTATTAAATATACAATTATAGATAGTGATAAAAAGTTTTTTTGGAATTTAATGCAAGTCACTCATAGTAAAAAAGTTCCCCAGATAATTTTAAATGGAGAATTTGTCGGTGATTATAATGATCTGGTAGAACATTTTAACGGAACGTGATTTCAATTATATGTGGGCTCTTTAAAGGAACCGGAAGGGGTTTACCTCATTCGGTAGACATTTATTCTCCAGAGTGGGTAGATAAATTATATCGGGGGTTAAAAAGGAATATCACAATTGATTGGGAATTGTTTTGTTTAGTTGACGAAGATTATAATTTTAAAGAACCAGTAAAACCAATTCCTTTCCTAGATCCAACTGTTCCAGGTTGGTCTCTCCTAGCAGAATTATATAGACCAGATATTACAACAAATCGTAGAATGACTATTGGTCTAGATACGATTATTTGTTCTAATATAGATGATATTCTTTCTTTTCCTTTAAATATTGGACTTGTATCTGATCCAATGTCTGGAGAAGGAATAATAAAGAAAGATGAAGTGTGTAATGCTATTAGTATTGTTAGTGATAAAAATGCAGCTTATATATGGAATATTTGGACAAACCAAAAAGAATGGGTTATAAAAGAATGTACTTTGCCTCCATGGAATACACCATCAGAATTAGCAATGATGAGAAGATTATTTAATGCTGACGGAAAAGTCCCTAGAATAGATATCGGATATCCTGATAGAATTCATAGTTATAAAATGCATATAATGAAAGACCCAATACTTTTGAAAACTACAAGTATCGTATATTTTCATGGTATACCTAAAACACATCAACTTCATAATAAAAGTTTTAATATAGAATTATTAAAAAATTGGGTATGACGTTTAATCCTGTTTTAATGCAAATGCAGCCAAGAGAATTGGCTATTCCAATAGAAACTAATCGTGCCAATATAAGTATCCCGAAAGTGTGGTTCAGGGCGTTTACAGAACCACAGGTATGTGAACAAATGAATAAGTTTGTAAGAGAAACAAATTATTCACATTATTTGGTAAATTCAGACGACGCTATTCTTTATAAAAGAGCTGTTGATACGGTATTACAAAATGCCCCTAAGTGTGATATTTTTACCGCATGGGTGAATATGCATATGAATGGTGAGGAGATGAGTACAATCTCTAATGTGGCTACAAGTAGATTACCGATCATCGATCAAACGCGATGGCCTGAGAGAGAAGATTTTCCCAAATATCTTACAATAGATGAAGTATTAAGTACATCAAATAATTTTGAAGTAAGCATTGTATGTTTTTGTATAAGTAGTTTTAAGAGAAATATTTTATTAGAGTATCCTTTACAAACGTATAGTAATACAAATGCTTCAGATCATCACATTTCTTATAGAATTCAAAGAGATGGGAAATATAAAATATGGACACATCGAGATGCCTTTTGTAGACATCTTCGACAAGGTTGGTCACCTTTAAAACATAAATGGTTAGTTGGAAATGAAACGCCCAGTATCATATATGAACTTGAACCGAAACAATATTTAACAGAAGGTAAAGAACAAAAATATCTTTATGAACCTTTATTTGTAAAAGGAATGAAATGAGTTTAAATGGATTTGAACACCAGTGGCATGAGGACGGCGAGGGAAATCTAATACATGAATCAGCAGTAGTAAATTGGGAAAAAGTTTCTATGGGTTCTGGTAATGAAATTGGACCGGGAGTTTGTATTGGTACAAATGCACAACATCGAAAAGAAGATTCTGTTGGTGAAATTATTATAGGTGATAATAATATTATTAGAGAATATGCAACAATACATTTACCTACTAGATGGTCTGAAAAAACTATTATAGGAAATAATTGTTATTTTATGGTTCTTTCTCATATCGCCCATGATTGTGTTATAGAAGATGATGTTATAATGACCAATAACGTAGTGTTAGGTGGCCATGTTTATATAATGAAAGGATGTCAATTAGGTTTCGGAACTATTATTCATCAATATCAAACCCTAGGTTCTTATTGTATGTTCGGAATGGGAACAATTATAACGAGTAAAGAAACTGTCGTGCCAGGTGGATTATGGTATGGTAATCCAGGAAAATTTTCTAAAACGAATGTAATAGGTTTAAACAGACATAAAGTTGATGATATTATATTAAATAAAGAATATCAAAGATACAGATCTATTAAAGATAAAAGATCTAAATATAGATATGAATGATATGGATATGAATGAAGCTTTTATTTCTATTGTAGATGGCAAATTGTGTGTGGATAGGACTGTGTTCGAATTACATGAACTCAGGGAAGTGAAACAATATTTTCAAGAAAATGGATATAAATCATCTCAATTTTGGCCACAAGGTGATGAAGATGTAGATAGTCTTAATTCTATAATTGAAAAAATGGCAGAGCTGTCTCCTGAATGTCAGGGTGATGATGTAAAAAGTTATTATTTGAATTAATATAAAATGATATGGAAATATTTCTCAATGGTCCAGGCGGCACAGTATCAACCTGGGAATTGACTGAAGCGGCTTATAATTATTGGAAAGATAAACCCAGAAAATTATTATTTGATTTTTCTTGGAACATACCCGACCTTAGAAGTGATAATGTTTTTGATGAAGAACATCCACCTAGAAATAAACTAGGTATACCCGACCAAGCATATTTTTTTAAACCTTTCGATGTAATATGGCGAAATGAAGAAAGATGGATAAGAAGCGATCCTTTTAAAGGAAAAGGTTGGTGCATAGATGTTTGCGAGTACGATAAATCAACGATTTATGTTGAAGAAGATAATGTAGTAACCCAATATCATCCAGATGAATTTCCTACTATAAGATTTGAGAAAATATATAAACCACCATCTGAATTATTCTATTCAGCAGTTTCTACAGAAATAGGTAATTGGCAACATAAGGTGTATAATAAATCTGTACCGTTGCGCAAATTTAGATTACATATAATACATATTAATGATAAGAAATGGATCTTTGATCTCGCTCCATCTCAAAAAGAAAATTGGGATATGTATAGGTGGACCAGAACTGATTGGTCTTATAGGCTCCATGTTAGAAATAAACCATTTGTTGATGGTATGAGTTTATTTACTGGTATTGATTTATCATATGATATGAATACCGGAAACCACGAACAAGATAGCTCACACTTTAAAGTTCATGATACACGTATTCGGTGATTCATATTGTGATCCTTGTAGCGGTCAACTAGATCAAAGTAAAAGATGGTATAATAATCTCGGGGAACCAACTTTTATTTACGGATTAGCTGGATCAAGTATAGATTGGTCTTTAGATAATTTTATTAATGGGCACGTGGAAAGATCTGGCAAAATAATTTTTATAGAATCCATACCACGTCGATTTCATTTTGAATTTTTAAAAACCCCAAAACACGATGCTGCTGTAATGTGGGGTCATGATTGGGAAAATAATAAATGGCTTTCTGAACCCGGCATGAAATATGTTCATAAACATAAACAATTTGTTAAACACTTTCATAACAACTATAAAGATTATCATAAGGCAACAAAAGCAAGATGTGTTCTGAAAGCATTGTCCGATCAATATGAAAAAGTATTATATTTTTCCACATCACGTAATCGTAATAATTATAATGTTCTTGAAATACAAGCAATTGATAAATTCGAAATAGCCGATATAATATTGATGGATGTTTCCAGAGGGGAAATTAATAGTGATTATGATCCCGAATTTAGAGACCAGAGATCAAATCATTTTTGCGAATCTAATCATGAAATATTATCAATATATATAAAGAGGAAGTTTAATAATGAGAGTGTTGAAGATATAATTTTTGAAAAGAATTTAATATGATCTATTGGGGATTAACTTGTGGCTCACATGATGGCGCTATAGCAGTATTTGAAAATAGCGAACTATTATTTGCAACCGATGCAGAAAGATTTTCTAGAAAAAAGAACGATCCGGCAATCCCTGAAAATCTTTTCAATTATGTTTTAGAAGAATATGGGCAACCAGCCAAAGTTTATTTTTATGAAAATCCATTTGTAAAAATGTCGCGACGTTGGTATGCCGGTCAAAAACCATTTTATAAACCACCCGAGTTTCCTTATAATTATAAACTGAAATATACTTCACATCATTTATCACATGCAGCATATGGTTATTATACTTCTCCTTTTGATAATACTATGGTTTTGGTTATTGATGCAATTGGAGAGTGGGAGACATTAACCGTATGGAAAGCCAAAGGTAAAAAGTTAAAGAAGTTATGGAATTGGAAATATCCTAAATCTTTAGGTTTAATGTATTCAGCATTAACTCAATATGCTGGATGGAAACCTAATGAAGAAGAATATATTATGATGGGAGCCGCGGCTCGACAGACATATCCATATGAACCAGTTTATAGAAGAATATTTGAACTTTGGAATAATGGAGCGTCCTGGCATAGAGGTTTACTTAAATTAAAAGAATGGACAAGAAAACCTGAAGTTCATCCTGAAGATGTTCCTACTGCTGCTCAAGCAGTATATGAAGATATTTTTAGAGACATAATAAAAAGAGTTAGTATTCATAAATTAAATGAAACAGGTAATATAGTTTTTGTGGGAGGATGTGCTTTAAATGTTAGTGCCAATAGATTTTTATCAGATTATTTTTCTCGTATCCATATTCCATCTAATCCAGGTGACTCTGGTTCTGCTGTGGGATGCATTCTTGCAAGAACAAGAAACCACATTGATCCTTCTCCTTATCTTGGTTATGATATTCAAGGACCGTTTCCGTTCCAAGAAATAATAGATGAATTAATGGTTAAAAGAGTGGTTGGAGTTGCCAATGGTAGATGTGAATTTGGGCCGAGAGCTTTAGGTAATAGAACTTTATTTGGGGATCCAAGAGATCCTAGAATTAAAGATAAAATTAATGAAATAAAAGGGAGAGAACCTTTTAGACCTTTTGCGCCAATGATATTAGAAGAAGATGTTTCAAAATATTTTAATGGAGGATTTTTTTCGCCGTATATGAGTTGTGCTCTTCAAGCAACAGAAGAATTTAAAATTAAATATCCGGGAGTTGTTCATTTAGATGGAACTTCTAGATTACAAGTAGTTAAGCACGAGCCTCATAAAACGTTATTACAAATTTGGAAAGATATTACAAAATGTCCAGTGTTATTAAATACGTCTTTAAATATTAAGGGAGAACCAATTGTCAATACCAAAGAAGATGCCAAAGCCTTCATTAAGAAAACGGGTGTCAACGTATATTCTTAAACATTATTTGAGAATTAAATATAAATTTGTTAAAGAAAAAGAAGATTTAGATCCATTTATATATGATTGATTTACCGCATGTAATGATAGCACCGAAGAATAAGTTAACTGATTCTCCAATAGAAAACTTAAAAATCTTTGATGATAAAAGTTATGGATTTGATTATCAAGAACATTTAATCCGAAAAGTTTTTAATGAAGAGGGGCCCGATATATATCTTTTTTTAATATATGAAGATTATCAAAAGAGTGCTGGCTTTGATCGAACAAAAATATTTCCAAATGATTCAGCAGAAGGATATAAAACAGAAACAACATGTTCTACAGATAATCTTAATGAGAAAATGAAAAAAAAATATGGGAAAGGATCCGTTTTTAAAAATTGTCATTGGACTCCTTTTTTACAATTTTATATTGATAATCAATTTTGGAAAATAGAATATGAAAAATATTTAAAGACCTTGGAATATTATAAAAAAGTATTTTATAGTTTTAGTTATTGTCATTTAGAAGATTATGAAAATTGGAATAATTGGTTGTAGTCATAGTTCCGGATTAGCTGAAGGAGGACTTTTAAAAAAGTCCGGTGGTTTTAACGCTTGGAGAGGTTGGCCGAGAGAATTGGCTAAAGCATATCCTCAGCACGAAGTTCATTTATTTGCTTCTCCTGGAGGAGGTCAAAATAATATGGAGTCAGCTTTAAGAACATGTCTTATTGAAAACTTTGATGTTGTGCTTCTCCAATTTACAACGCAGCGACAATTATATCCAACACAATTGGATAGAGTTTCAAAAAAGTCTGATGGAACACTTGATTCCTGGTATAATACTCAGCGAAGAGATAATTTTATTTTACAACAACAAAAAATAAGATCTCTTTCCATAAAGAATTATGTAGTTGAACGCAAATGCGTTATGGTAGGTGGACATTGGGATGCTAGGAATCGAATAAAAGAATTAGATATAGAACTTAATGCATATGAATTGCCCCAAGTCTTATTAGATATATTCATCGATAATGAATATTTTAATGAAATGGCGGAGACTTTTTATAATTGTAATGAAATATATAAAAAATTATTTAAACATTTTTATTCTATGTTGTGGGTTCCAACTTTAAGTTATGGTCCTAGTAGTAGTGATCAATCTGTAGTAGAAATAAAAGATAAAGTTCCTCTTTTTATGTCCGAGTTTTTAACTGGAAAAAATCTTAGGGATAAAGTTGACTGGCCCAAAACAATATATGATTGGTTAGTAGAACATTGGACATCAACTCTTAATGTGACTTCCCTAGAAGCAAAAAGATTAGTGTATCATGAGTATAAAAAATATAAAGGGCATTTGGGAGAAGATGCTCAGCGAGAAGTTTTATTTGAATATATTTTAGGAAACAAAGAATTGAAGGAAGCTTTAGGAGAAAACAAATGGGAGTAAAAGATAATTTTATTTACGAAGAATGTATGAAAGAATTAGATGCAACGTTCAAAAAGAAAAAAACATCTTTTGGAAAGTACTTTGATGATCAACGTGACAAGATAATCAAGGATATGCAGAATAAGAATGCACAACAAAATATTGAATGGATGGAAAGGTATGAAAAAGAAAGACAGAAAACTTTATGATTCGTGGAAATATAAAAAAGGAGGATTTATGGAATTTAATAACCCAGTATTTCAGACCCTTTTAGGTTTGGTAATTTTTTACATTGGCTTAAAGATGTTCTCGGGTGGAATGAAATCAATGAGTCATTTAGAACATCTTGAATGGTTTTTAGGAAATCCTTATTATATGTTTTTCGGAGCAATTGGATGTACCCTTCTCTGGCAATCTAGTTCACTTTCTACTACTGCAATTATAGGATTAGTTGCATCTGGTGCCTTACCTTTACCATCTGCAATCGCAGCTGTACTTGGCGCAAATATAGGAACTACTGGAACTATTTGGTTGGCTGGAATAATGGTTTCTGATGGGATGCCCACAGGAATAACTAAACAGATTGCAATAATTCATACAGGAGTGAATACTCTTATGGCAATTGCACTTCTTCCACTTATTCAACCCATAGCGAAATTTATATCTAAGTTTTAAAATGATATAAATATATCTTTACTAATGGCTCTGGGGGTTGGACTCGAACCAACACATCTTTGATCTAGATTATATCGATCAAACCAAAGATAACACGCAAACAACGTGCCGCGTTTCCCTATTTCGCCACCCCAGAGTATCACGCATTATTAATCTTCAGGGCACTTATAAGTCTGGTAAGACCTATTCCACCACCATATCTTGGAAAAAATTTATGACTTAAGAATTCTTTCAATTCTTTTTCTACTCGTTCTTTACCGAATAATTTAAATAATAATTCAGCATATTCTCCATCGGAAATTGTATGAAACTGGTCTTCCATCTCTTTCGGATCAGCAGACCTTTCAGCGGAACCAATAGTTTCCATGCCCCCCATAATTACATCGCATTTGTTAGCAAGATCACCTTCTTTTTTCATATTCCAAAAGGGGGAAGTATGATAAGGAAATTGAGTTATAAATCCAACTCCGGATGGATGGGAATCAGATATCATTTGTTCGTGGTCATGATCTAATTCATCACAATCAAAATCCTCGCACCACATACCGTAGGTTTTTTCAGGAAATGAATTGTTATCTGGAATTATGAAACCTAAGTGCTTAATTAAATCTCTTTCCATATTAAGCAAGTCCTGAAAGTCGCCAGGTGCTTCAAATTCAAACATGGGAAATATAACTTCATGTCTACCTTCAACGGGGTTCTGCTCTTGTCTATAAGATGTTGAAACACAGAATACACCTCTTAAATCTGGATTATTTAATAGCTCATATTCTAACCACATTTGACCTGTTTGAGGCAAAGGCCATATGATGTCATTATAATTATATGTTGCGACAGTTGTGGGATCTTCGCAAGCGGCTAATATGGATAATCTGTTTTGGGTGTGTACTTCGAGAAAACCACGGGAATGAAAAAATTTACGAAGACTGGTAACGGCATTATCAAAATCTGTAGGCATAATTAAACTGGTCAAGTTGTTCCTTTCCAAAAAAATTCATTAAATATTCTCTCCAATTCTAATATTTATCAAAAAAGATTTTCAATGATTTTAATGAGATACAGGTAACCAGTTGATATTACAAGAAATCAAATATGTTGACATGTTGAGCTAGATATGTTATAATATATATAAAGAATAAAAAAATACCGGCGACAACCGCCGAAGCGAAGAGTTGGGTGGGATGGCGGCAAACACAAACACAAACGAGAGAGAAATTATGAAACCCCAGAAATATCAGATTTGGATGCGGACTTGGGATACCATGGAATATGTATCACCTCTATATCTTACCGCGACTAGCTTTGAAGATGCGTACAGTAAAATGAGTATTTTCAGAGATCAGTATCAGGTCAAAAGTTGCCTTCCGGAGAGCGAACATATTACAGACAATGGAGTAGTTAGAGCACTTACCAAAATGGAGAAAGCATGGATGAATTATTAGAACAAAAAAGCATTTTAGCAAAACTCATGGCAACAGAAAATATTACTGTTCGCCACGCTAAAGTTCCAACCGCCGGATTCGATCCGAAAGGCAGAACATTAATTTTACCGATTCTCAAAGAGATGGAAGGTGAGGTTTATGACTTATTTGTTTGTCATGAAGTCGGACACGCTTTAAATACTCCAGCTCATGGTTGGCACAAGGTTATTGAAACAAAAGGACCGAATTATAAGGGCTTTTTGAACGTTGTGGAAGATGCCAGGATCGAAAAATTAATCAAAAGAAAGTTCGCAGGTGCCGGAAAGGCGATGAGCAAGGGATATAAAATCTTAGTGCATGATAGAGATTTTTTCGGCCTCAAGCAATATAATATTGATATCAATTCTGGTTCATTAATTGATAAACTTAATATTCATTTTAAGGGTGGACCTTTAGAGAATGTTCAATTCACCGAAGCAGAGAAACCATTTGTTGATAAGATGGCAGAACTTGAGACTTGGGGAGATGTTGAACAACTGACCGAGGAACTTTGGGATTATGCTAAAGAAAACGAACAAGAACAGCAAACTTGTCAGGATGATTCTTTTATGGATCAATATTATCAAGAAGATGAAGAGGAAGAAGAAGATAGTGATGAGGAAAATGATTTTGATTATGATTTTAATGAAACAGATATTCAGGATCAGTCTAAAGAGGAAACAGAAAAAGATGATTGTGACAAGCCGGCAGATAAATGCGATAATGAAGGAACTGATGGAGATCAAGAAGAAGATCAAAAAGAAGAAGATAATGGAGATCAAGAATCTTCTCAGTCTGAAGCAGATGAAGAAAAAGAGGAAGAAGGAAAAAAGCTGGGAGGAGAGAGAGTAGGAGGATATGATAAGTGGTATGAAGATGATCCATGGAAATGGAAACATGAACCGAAATCCTTAACCGATCAGAATTTTCGTGAACATGAGGAAGAACTAGTTCATGAAGATGCACTAGAGTTGAAATATTATAATTCACCAACAATTGATTTAAAAAGTGAAAATTTAATTATTAGTTATAAAGAACTTTTAAAAAGAACTCAGGAAGCACTAGATGAACGCAGGGATTATTTGATAGGGGCAAATAAGGGAGAGAGTGAGTGGGAAAGGGAATATTCATTAGCATTTGGATATGCGCGCGAATATTTGAAATATATCGACAAGGAAAATAAACCAGTTGTTAATTATCTTGTTAAAGAATTTGAAATGAAAAAGAAAGCAGCTGAATATAAAAGGTCGATGACCGCAAACACAGGTACTATATCTCTTTCAGATATTCATAAGTACAAATATTGTGATAATATTTTTAAGAAAATCACGATTGTTCCTGAAGGTAAGAGTCACGGACTTTATTTTTTAATGGATTGGTCAGGATCTATGAGTGATAAAATGATTCCAACTTTGAATCAATTATTTCAATTAATAGATTTCTGCAGGAAATGTAATATCGCTCATGAGGCATATGCTTTTGTTGATTATAGTTTTGATGAAGAAGGAAAAGAAAAAGAAAAATTTGGGACCCCTTATAAAGAACGATTAGGCGATATGGCAATGGGAGATAAATCTACTCAATTAATGGAAATATTTTCTAATAAAATGACCAGTAAAGAATTTAAGAATCAACGTGAAAATCTTCTTTTATCTATACTTCGATGCGATAGAGATTTTATGGGCGCGTACTGGTTAGAAGAAAGAAGAGAGAAAATAATTAATAGAAATGCATTTACTGGTCGAAATACCAAACTTCCGAAAGATACAATCCCTTCTATAATTTATGACAGTTGGGGTGCGGAAAATAAATGTCGATCATCTTGGGAATGGAATTCAATAGGTCGTCATATTAAATGGCCGCTGCATCGTCTTTGCGGAACTCCTTTGAATGATGCAATCATGATAAGTTCAGCAAATGTTAAAAGATTCCAAAGAGAAAATAATCTTGATATTGTTAACACAATTATTCTTTCAGACGGAGAATCTAATTCATCTCATAAATCTTTCGTGACAAGAGAAGACAGTGGAGATGAACTTTTTATAGAACGAATCGATACTCGAGATTCTCACATCAGGTTGGTAGATAAAGAAACAAAAAAAGTTTTCGATTGGACCGCCTGTCATGGATTTCGCCAAACAGAAAATTTTATAAATTATTTTAAATATAAGACGGGTTCAAACGTTTTAGGATTTTTCCTTACAACTTCCTCCGATGATGCAGGTCGCATGGTCGGATGGAGCAAATGGCAAGATGTAAAAGCCGGATACAATCGAAACGGATACATGATTGTAGATGATAAGGGATATGATGAACTTTATGTAATCAAACAACATACCTCCGTTATGATGGAGGATGAAATAAATATTGATTCTAATAAAGTTAATTCAACTGCTTCTTTGACTAAGGCATTCAAAAAATTTCAGAAAGGAAAATTAGAAAAAAGGATAATGCTTCAAAGATTTGCGGAAATGGTTGCTTAATGCAAGTTTGTTTTGTAATGAAATCAATAGGTTATAAGGAACTTGTTGTAATCATTGATAAACAAAAAGGTTGACATGTTGTCAAAAATAGTGTATAATATATATATAATAAAATAAAAATAGCGAGAGAGGTTATATGATGAATAAAGAACAAATAGTTGAAACCTGGAAAACTAAGCACGGTGTGCAAACGATCCTAGATCGTTCCCAGGTAAATGAAGTAGCAGATGAAAGCGGCAATCCATGGCCGAATCAGAATTTCCTAGGAAAACTTCGAATAGGTCGAAATCAGTTTTCAATTGCGAATTATGGAAAAAACATGACGCTGCCCAGCATGGGAAAATGGGGTGATAAATACCGCAAACCAAAAGCACTTAAAGATGTGAAGATCGTCCAGCACGATACCACAATCAAGAAAGTAGATGAAAGCATCTCTTTCGTTCCAGAAAAAGATCCCAATTATATTAGAGCAGGATATTACAAAGAACTTGTTCAGATATTTAAATCTGGAATGTTTGTGCCTTCCTTTATTACCGGCTTGTCCGGAATGGGTAAAACCAAAGAAGTTTTTGAAGCTGCGGCTAGCACAAAACGCGAATTAATTCGTGTCAATATTACAATCGAAACAGATGAAGATGATCTTCTCGGTCACTATATTTTAAAAGATGGAGAGACCATTTGGGAAGATGGACCAGTTATCGTTGCGATGGAAAGAGGCGCACTGCTTCTTCTTGATGAAATTGATCTTGCATCTAATAAGATTATGTGTCTCCAACCTGTACTTGAAGGCGGAAGCATTTTCTTGAAAAAGATTAATCGTCTTGTAAAGCCTGAAGCCGGATTCAACATTGTCGCAACTGCCAATACAAAAGGTAAAGGTAATGATGATGGCCGGTTTATCGGAGCCAACATTCTTAATGAAGCATTCCTTGATCGTTTTCCAATTACATTCGAACAAGATTATCCTCCCACCGCCATTGAAAAGAAAATTGTTTCTAGAGTTCTTAAAAATCATGGTGTTGAAGATTCAGACTTTGTTAATCACCTTTGTCAATGGACAGATGTTATCCGCCGGACCTTTGCTGATGGGGGAATCGATGAAATTATTTCCACTCGTCGTTTGATAAACATTGTTACTTCTTATATGATATTCCAGAATAAAGAAAAAGCGATCGAATTTTCGATCAACCGGTTCGATGAAGATACCAAAACAGGATTTATGGATCTCTGGACTAAAGTAGATCCTAATGCAGTTCCTGATGAGCCTGGCACAGAAACCGAAGCAGAAGAAGCTCATAGAATGCTGGATGAAGAGTCAGCGAAATATTAAAAAAAATATTTAATCCTTGACATTATTAACATTATCAGCTATAATTATATTAAATAGTTGATAATGTTTGTTTGTTTTTTGTTAATGATGAAAAAAAGGAAATAATGCAAATTGAAGTACCTATAGCAGATTTACGAAAGAAAAAAATATTTGTTGCAACTCCAATGTATGCTGGCATGTGTAGCGGAATGTATACAAAGGCGTGTTGTGATTTGGCAACAACCGCCACAAAATATCAAATAGATCTTAAATACTTTTATTTATTTAACGAATCATTAATCACCAGAGCTCGAAATTATTGTGTTGATGAATTTTTGAGATCAGATTATACTCATCTCATGTTCATTGATAGCGATATTTGTTTCGATCCAAATTATGTTTTAACATTAGCTGCTCTATGTGATGATACAAAACCAATTGTTGGAGGAATATATCCCAAGAAGTGTATTGCTTGGGAAAAAGTTCGTAATGCTGTTGATAAAGGTTTAGCTGATGATAATCCTATGCTTCTTGAGAAGTTTACAGGAGATTTTGTTTTCAATCCAACTGGTGGAACTCAAACAATATCTTTATCTGAGCCAGTTGAAGCATTAGAAATAGGAACAGGGTTTATGATGATACAGAGAAATGTATTTGAAAAGTTTGAAAAAGCTTATCCTAAATTTCGATATAAACCCGATCATAATCGATCAGACCATTTCGATGGTTCCAGATATATTCATGCATTTTTTGATACCATTATTGACAATGATCAATGGATGGGCAAAGGAAAATCTGAAGGGTCTGATCGTTATCTTTCTGAAGATTATATGTTTTGTCAACTGTGTCAGAAGATAGATATTAAAACTTTTCTATGTCCATGGATGAAATTACAACATATTGGAACATATGTGTTTAATGGAAATCTTCCTGATATGGGAGCTTTAGAATACGCTGCCCATGGATATGATACTGAAACCCGACCTTTTCTTGAAGATCGAAAAAAGAAGTTAGCATCAAAAGGAATGAGTAGAAAAGACAGAAGAGCTCTTGCTAAAGAAAAACGAAAGGAAACCAAAAAGAAGGTCAATTCCTCTCATGCTGAGAGCCCTAATCACCTATAGGAAATATAATGATAATTAATAATGAGACTGTTGAAACATTAAAAAACTTTGCAGAAATCAATCAAAGTTTGGTTATTGAGACCGGCGATGTAATTAAAACAGTAAGTGAACAAACAAACGTTTTAGCAAAGGCTAAGCTTGGTCAAAGCTTTCCTCAGGATTTTGCTATATATGATTTGAATAAATTTTTAGGAGTTCTTTCATTATTTGCAGAGCCTCAATTTGATTTCAGTGAAAAATCTATAAAAATACAATCAAGTGTTGATGCTAATAATTTCGTCGCAGGGGATTCCGTAGCTGAATATCAATTTGCAAATATGAGTTTATTTGAAAATGAGAGAAAGATCTTAGCAAAGGATATAAATTTACCATCTGAAGAAGCTGTTTTTAAATTAGAAGAAAAATATTTTATGTCTATAATGAGAGCAGCTGCAGTAATGAGTCTTCCAGAAATTGCAGTTGTAGCAAATGATGGAAAACTTAAAATACAAGCAATTGATGCTAAAACATCTATCGATAGTTATGCAGTTGAATTAGGGAATTCAACTTCTAATTTTAAAATGATTTTTAAGATAGAAAATCTTAAACTCATGAGAGGTTCTTATGATGTGAAAATATCAAATAAAGGTCTTGGATATTTTAAAAATTCAGAACGGAATCTTGAATATTGGATAGCAACCGAACAGGTATCTTGAAATTATGACAAAAAATATATTATGGGTTGAAGCTTATAGACCTCAAACAGTATCGGAATGTATTCTACCGGATCATTTGAAAGAGCCATTTGAATCTTATGTATCTACAGGGAATATTCCAAATCTTCTTTTATGTGGTGGTCCAGGTATGGGTAAAACCACAATCGCGAAAGCAATGTGTAAAGAGATTGGTCTTGATTATTTGGTTATTAATGGTTCTCAAGAATCTGGTATTGATTTATTAAGAGTTAAGTTAGAAAATTATTGTAGTAGCGTTTCTTTAATTGGTGGCCGTAAAGTTGTTATTATAGATGAAGCTGATTATTTAAATCCTCAATCTACACAACCCGCAATGAGAGGATTTATTGAACGATTTGCAGATAACTGTAGTTTCATTTTTACTTGTAATTATCTTAATAGAATTATCGATCCTATTCATTCTCGATGTTCGGTAGTTGAATTTAAGGTAGATAAAAAAGAATCACCTAAAATAGCACAACAGTTATTAGATAGGATTAAAGTAATTCTTAATGAAAATAATGTAAAGTTCAACGAAAAGGTTATTGTTGAACTTATTATGAAATATTATCCAGATTTTAGAAGAACTCTAAATGAATTACAACGATATAGCACCAGCGGAAGTATTGATACCGGTATCCTTAGTTTACTTTCTGATTCTGATTTTAACGCCCTTATTAATGCATTAAAAGAAAAGAACTTTACAAAGGTTCGTAAATGGGTTGTTGATACAAGTCATACAGATGCTAGAACAGTATATAGAAAGTTATATGATAATTTGCATGACCATTTGACACCAGCAGGATTACCACCAATAATTCTTTTATTGGCAGATTATCAATATAAGAGTGCATTCGCCGCTGATCAAGACATAAATCTTACAGCATGTTTAATTGAGATCATGATAGAAGGCCAATGGCAATAAATCCGTTCGATTTTGTAAATGATATTAATTATAAGAAAAAAGATATACTAAGTGATGACTTTGATAATCAATTAGAAGGGCAATATAAAGCGTTTCTGGTAAATCGATCTTTAAGCTTTAATTTCGATACTATCCTTCAAGCCAATGAAATGAACACCAGAACTCATCTGGATAATAAACTTCAATATCACTATTTGCTAAATATTATCAGACCCAAGAATAGATTTGGTCGATGGTTAAAAGCAGAGAAGTATGAAGCCATAGATTTAATTGTTGAATATTATGGATACAGCCTTCAAAAAGCAAGAGAGGTTGTAGATATCTTCAGTGATGAGGATCTGAATACTCTTAGGCAAGAATTATTTACAGGTGGTTTGAAGGAGAACAATGAGCGTAGAGATAGATTCTCTCGTTGAAATCAAGTTAAAACAGCCCGATGATTTTTTAAAAGTAAAAGAAACATTAACGAGAATAGGTGTAGCATCTAAGAAGGATAAGATTTTATATCAATCTTGTCATATTCTTCATAAGCAAGCTAGATATTACATTGTACATTTTAAAGAATTGTTTATGTTGGATGGAAAACCTTCCAATTTTTCGGATAACGATGCCGCAAGGCGAAATACAATAGTTAATTTATTAGCCGAATGGGATCTGGTACAAAAAGTTGATAATGATAATATTAATGAAGATGATGTAGTTCCAATTAATCAATTAAAGATTATATCTTTTAAGAAAAAAGATGAATGGGAACTAGTTGCGAAATATAATATAGGTAATAAAAAGAATGACGACACTAAGTTTGAAAGCTCATAAATTATATCCCGATGTAACCCTTCCAACATTTTCAACACGAGGCTCAGCATGTTTTGATATACATGCTTATTATACTCCTGAAATAGGATGTAAATTTTGGAATGACGATAGGAAAAAATTTATTGAAAGACATGATAAAAATATAGTAATACATCCTTTTCAAAGAGCCCTAGTTCCTACAGGGATAATTTTAGATATTCCAGCGGGATATTCAGTAAGAATACATCCAAGATCTGGTGCGGCGATTAAACAAGGAATGAGTTTTATTAATTGTGAAGGTGTGATCGATTTTGATTATATCGATCCGTTAATGATTCCTGTAATAAACTTATCAGACATTCAATCAATTGTTATAAATAACAATGATAGAATTGCACAGGGCGAACTTGTGAGATTACAACAATATGATATCGAAGAAATTAGCTCGCCTCCTAAACAAAAAACCAGCCGGACAGGTGGTTTTGGGAGTACTGGCAAATGAGTAAATTTAAAGTTTTAGGGCACAGTTACGACTTAGAAATATACGAAGAAGTTTTAACTGATCCCGAAAAAGGTACTATTGAATTCGACGAGGTCGGAGTGTATAGTGCCAATTCCATATTATATTTAATATGGATAGTGCTCAAACACAGATTTGGGCATTTAATAGCCGGAGAAGGTTGGAGAGATTAATTCTTGACCTTTTCTTTTCATATCATTAGGAATTGCTTGCGTAAGGATTCTTAATGTTTTTACTAAACGTCTTTGCTTAAAAAGGAGGACATATGTTAACGACTAACGCACTTTCTGTATTCCCCACCCACAAACAATTCGAACAAGCATTAGGATCAGCCGTTGGGTTTGATACAATGTTTGATAGACTTTTTGAAAGTAATCAACAAAACCAATCTTCTGGTTATCCACCTTATAACTTGAAAAAAGATGGAGATCATTATATAATAGAGTTAGCAGTTGCAGGACTCAGCGAAAAAGATATTCAGGTACATGTTGAGGATAGGGTATTAACTGTCAGCAGTGATACAGAAAAATCTGAAGAAGATTATCTTCATCAAGGTATAGCCAGGCGCTCATTTAAGAGGTCTTGGACTTTATCTGATGATATGATAGTTAACGGCGCGACAATGACTAGCGGAATGTTAATTATCACCTTAGAAAGAGTTATTCCTGAGGATAAGAAATCTAGACAGATCCCAATTGTAACTAAATAATTTATTTTTCGTAAATTATACAAGAGGGCGCGTTATAAATATGGTGTATAGAAATATGCTCATAACAAACCCTCTTTCAGGATTATAGAATGAAATCAATATTAAAAACAGAAGAGGATATTAGGGTATCTCCTAATTTTACTCTTCCTGAATTAGTGAAAAGTTCAACTGCAGAAAGAATGGGGTTGAATAATTGGCCAGAAGAAGATCAAATTCTGATTAACCTTACTAACGTTGCAAATCATATTTTACAACCGGTAAGAGATGAATTCGGGCCAGTTCGTATTAATAGTGGTTATAGAGGACCAGCTTTAAACAGAGCAGTTGGCGGATCTAAAACTAGTCAACATTGTTTTGGAGAAGCAGCTGATTTTGAAAGTTCCAGAATAGGTAATTATAAATTAGCACGCTGGATTAAAGAAAATTTAGAATTTGATCAATTAATTTTAGAATTTTATACTCAAGGCGTACCTAGCAGTGGATGGGTTCACTGTTCTTATAAAACAAATGGTCAAAACCGCGGAAAAATTAATACAGCCCTAAGAATAAAAGGAAAAACAGTATATAAAAATGGGCTGATTCAATGAAACGATTATTGATATTTCCTCTTTTGGTATATCTCCAATTTCTATATTTAATTGGAGCTTATATGGCTAGAAGTTGGGTCGATGATCAAATATTATGGTGTTATAAGAAATTAAAATCTTATGGACACAAAGTGGAATATAATTATTTTGATAAATGAAATTTTATACAAACGTACACCAAATCGGTGATCATGTTTTAGTTAGGGGTTATGAAAACGGCCAACGTTTTGATGATCGCATTGAATATCACCCCACAGTTTTTATTCCTTCCAACGAAAAATCAAAATATTCAACTATTGATGGAAAATCATTATCTCCTATTAAGCCTGGTACAATTAAAGAAACAAGAGAATTTATTCGAAAATATGATGGAGTAGAAAATTTTCAGATTTATGGAATGACTGCTTGGAGATATAATTATATTTACGAAGAGTTTCCCAAAGACAAAGGTATTGATTATGACTTCTCTCAATTAGTAGTTGCGAGTATTGATATTGAGGTTGCCTCAGAACACGGATTTCCAGATCCAATTTCAGCTACTGAAATAATTCAAGCCATTACTGTCGGAGCAAAAGAAAAATATTTCGTATTTGGTTGTGGTGAATATAATAATACTAATCCGGCGGTTGAATATTTTCATTGTGCTGATGAAAATCATTTGGTTCAAGAATTTCTTTCTTTTTGGGAAAAGTTAGCCCCAGATATTGTTACTGGGTGGAATATTCAAGGTTTTGATATTCCATATTTGGTTAATAGAATTTCTAGATTATTTGATAATAAAGCTGTCAAAAGATTATCTCCTTGGAGATTAGTTAATGAGCGATCAACAACCTTTAGAGGTAGAGAAACAATCTTTCATGATCTCATCGGTATTGCTGTTATTGATTACATTGATGTTTATAGAAGGAATTCTCCTCCTGCGGAAAGTTATAGGTTAGATTATATTGCTTCTGTTGAATTAGGAGAAAGAAAATTATCATTTGAAGAGTATGGAAATCTTTATACATTATATAAAGAAAATTATCAGTTGTTTATTGATTATAATATTAAAGATGCACAGCTTGTAGAACGATTAGAGGAAAAGAAAAAATTGATAGAAATGGTGGTTGCTTTGGCTTATGAAGCAAAGGTAAACTATCAGGACACATTTGGAATGGTGATGATGTGGGAAGTTATTCTTGCGAATGATTTAATGAATAGAAATATAGTAGTTCCACCTAAGAAAGATAATACAAAAAATGCTGCATATGTTGGAGCATATGTAAAAGAAGTACAAGCGGGATTACATAATTGGGTTGTCAGTTTTGATTTAAATAGTCTATACCCTCATTTAATCATGCAATACAATGTTAGTCCTGATACTATTTTAACAGGTATTACAGAGCCGTGTCGGGTTGATTCTTTATTAAATAAGCAAGTTGATTTAGACAAATATTATGATAAAGATATTATCATTGCTCCTAATGGTCAAGGATTCAAAAAGGATGAACAAGGATTTTTACCAAGGCTAATGCAGGAGAAGTATGATAATAGAGTTATCTTTAAAAAGAAGGAAATCGCGGCTAAGAAAAAATTAGAAAAAGCAACGGATCCGGTTGAGATAGAAAAATTAAAAAAGGAAGCAGATTCATTTGGCAATAAACAAACTGCCATGAAATTAATGCTTAATAGTGTTTACGGAGCTTTTGGAAATCCATATTTTAGATTTTTTGATTTGAGAATATCTGAAGCTATTACATTAGGAGGACAACTGAGTATTCGCTGGGCAGAAACTGTAGTCAATAATTATCTTAATCAAGTTATGGAAACAAAAGAGGTTGATTATGTTCTTGCATCGGATACAGACTCCCTCTACATTACTTTAGATGGATTAGTAAAAAAAGTATTTCCTGAAGAGCCGGATACAACTAAAGTAATAAATTTTTTAGATAAAGTATGTGAGGAAAAACTACAAGGAGTAATCGATAACGGATATTCAGATCTAGCAAATTATATGAATGCTTATGGTCAGAAGATGTTTATGAAAAGAGAGATCCTTGCTGATAAAGGTATTTGGACAGGAAAGAAACATTATATTCTTAATGTTCATGATAATGAAGGAGTTAGGTATGCAAATCCACGAATCAAGGTTATGGGTATTGAATCTGTTAAATCATCAACACCCACATCTTGTAGAGATAAATTAAAAAAGTCTTTTGATATTATTATCAATCACGATGAAGAAGCTATACAGAAGTTCATTGCAGATTTTAGAGTACAGTTTGAAAAAGAACCTATTGAAAATATTGCATTTCCTAGATCTGTTAAAGGAATTGAAAAATATAATGGTGGGACAAAATTGTATGCTAAAGGAACACCTGTTCATGTAAAAGGAACACGCCTGTATAATCATTTTTTGAAACAAAATAAATTGCAAAATAAGTATCCTCTTATTCAAGAAGGGGAAAAGATCAAATTTGTTTATTTGAAACAGCCTAATCCTATTAGAGATGGTGTCATAGCCATGATAGAAGGTTTACCCGAAGAGTTCGGGCTTCATGATTATATTGATTATGATAAACAATTTGAAAAGTCTTTTAGGGGACCCTTGAATGAAATATTAAAAGTCATTGGATGGTCTCCTGAAAAAACAAGTTCTCTAGAAGCGTTTTTAGTATAGAGAATTTGATAAATATGTAATGAAGGTAGTTCGGAATAAGCTTAGCTACCGAAATTATGTATAATTAGTGGTGAGAGATTAATATAAAATAAAGGAGTTATATATGTTAGATAAGGCACTCGGTTGGATGAGAAGTTTAACTGAACTTGGTTTAGCAGTTATTGCTTTAGGCGTAGTTCTTCAGATTATTTTTGGTGCAGCTTTACCGTTTATCGGAATTGATATCGTGGGTTCTGTTGTAGCACTTGTAAAACAATTAGGACAAGAAGGTTTTGTCGGTTTAATTGCTATATGGGTACTCTGGGGAATTTATTCCAAAAACTAAATAACTAGTTACGTAAAAGGGGGGCTCTGCCCCCTTTTTACTTGATTATTATGTTAAATTATATTATAATGTATGATGATTAATTGAAAAGGTTTTATGAGTGATTATTTTGGAGAAATGTTACAAGTAGCCAAAAATGAATATGGCTCAAAAGTAAGTGATGGGATTGAAGCTGGAGATGTAGAAAGTTTTATTGATACCGGTTCGTATATTTTAAATGCACAGCTATCAGGAAGCATTTATGGGGGGTTACCCTCAAATAAAATTACAGCATTTGCTGGAGAAAGTTCAACAGGTAAAACTTTTTTCGTTTTGGGTTGTGTCAGACAGTTTCTCGCAGATAATCCTACTGGTGGGGTTATATATTTTGAAAGTGAATCTGCCCTAACCAAAGATATGATTGAAATGCGTGGAATAGATACTAAGCGCATGATCATCCTTCCCGTTGCAACAGTTCAAGAATTCAGAACTCAAGCAACTAAAATTTTAGAAAAACATTTAGAAGAACCCGAAAAAGATCGTCCTCCAATGATGATGTGTCTAGATTCATTAGGTAATCTGTCTACTACTAAAGAGATGGAAGATATAGGTGAAGGTAAGGATACAAGAGATATGACCAGAGCTCAAATGGTTAAAGGAACATTTAGAGTTCTTACTTTATTAGGAGGCAAAGCAAAAGTTCCTCTTGTGGTTACTAATCACACATATGATCAAATAGGGACATTGTTTCCTCAAAAAATTATGGGAGGTGGAACTGGCTTACATTATGCCGCATCTTCTATTGTTTTTCTTTCCAAGAAAAAAGAAAAAGACGGAACAGAAGTTATTGGTCAAATAATCCATTGTAGAACTTATAAATCAAGACTCACAAAAGAACATAAAATGGTGGATGTTCTTCTTACATATAAAGAAGGATTGAATAGATATTATGGATTAGCAGAATTAGCAGAGAAGTATGAAATCTTTAAAAAAGTTTCTACTAGATTAGAAATGCCTGATGGAGAAAAGGTTTTTCTAAAAACCATGCTTAAAAATCCCACAAAATATTTTACAAAAGAAATTCTTGATCAATTAGATAAAGTTGCAGGGAAAGAATTTTTATATGGCGAAATAGGAGTAGAGGAAGAATCAGTTCTTGAAGGGGCAAGAAAAGAGGGAGAAAGAAGAGGAGAAAAAACTCTTGAAGCTAAATCAGTTGAAAACACTTAACACCGGACAGGAGTATACATATGTGTCCTATATGCTGGATTAGTGGTTTTATTGCCGTACTATTTGGCGGTAGTTTTGTCGCTACCGTTAACCATCCTATAAGTTGGATTATAGGAGGATTTGTTGTTGCTTATGGACTTTATAAATTTTATGATGGTTATAAACGTGGCAAATCAATGGAAGAAGACACAAAAGCCAAAAATAGAAAAACAATTTATAGATTTGTTCAAGGGCTTGTTATTGGAAGTCTTGTTACCGGAGTACTTTTTTACAAATATACGGCGGACGAACATCAACGAATGCATGATTTGTTAGATCAACATGGAATAGAACAACATGAGCATTAATAATTTGATAGTAGAAAAAGTTAAAGTAGTGGAACTAACTTTTGAAGATGGAACAAAAAAAATATGTCGGGGGGGAGAAGCCGCCGTAGAAAGAGCCTGGGGAACTTATCCAATAGTTTCTGCTAGATGGACAGGAGAAGAACAAACAATGCAATGGATTCCGGACGAGCAAGTAAGATTGACGGAACAAGAAGTAGAACAATATGTTGCAAAAGAAATAATGGGTTGGTCACAAGAATGAATGAATTAACACAAGAAGATTACGATAGAATTAATAGTTATTATAATTTAGTTCCTCATCCAGAGCATCCCGAGGATGTTTCTCAAATGTGTGTTGAATTAAATGCGGGCCCTTTTAAAGGAACTGTTATAAAATTAGGGAAGTTTCAAGTAGCTCCACCGGATGAAAAAGGAGAAAGTAATGCGAAATATGAATACGATGTTATTCTTGTTCCACCAGAATTACAGGGTGTAGAACATTCCGATGAAGAAGGTGTAGAGTTTGAATATATGATTGGAGAAATTTTAGTTAAATTATTATGGGACAGATATAGAGAAGAATCTGAAAAGGAAGGAGTAAAAACTAATGACGGAACGGATAGAACGACTGATACTATCACATTTAATACACAATGAAAATTTTTCGCGTAAAGTTGTTCCTTACGTAAAATCTGAATATTTTGAAGACCCTCCTGAAAAGTTAGTTTTCAAATTAATTCAAGAATATATTTTAAAACATAATGACCTGCCGACCAAACAAAGTTTATTAATAGATTTAGATCAATTAGATGGTATACATGAAACAGAATATACTAAATCTAATGAAATAATTAATACTTTAGATAAGCCTAGTGATTTTAAAGACATCACACCTTGGCTTTTAGAACAATCAGAAACATTTTGTCAAGATAAAGCAATATATAATGCTGTGGTACATGCTATTGCGATTCTTGAAGGTAATGAAAAGACTCATTTATCTAAAGGAGCAATTCCTACTGTTTTATCGGATGCTTTAGCTGTTTCTTTTGATCCTCATGTCGGACACGATTTTATTGAAGACGCAGAAGATAGATTTGATTTTTATCACAGAGTAGAAGAAAAACTTGAATTTGATCTCGAGTTGTTTAATAAAATTACAAAAGGAGGCTTACCTAAGAAGACCTTAAATATTTGTTTAGCAGGAACTGGAGTTGGTAAATCTTTATTCATGTGTCATCAAGCCGCCAGTTGTCTTTCTATTAATAAAAATGTATTGTATATTACATTAGAGATGGCTGAAGAAAGAATTGCTGAAAGAATAGATGCAAATCTTTTAGATATTCCTATGGATCAATTAGAAGAAATTCCTAGAGATATGTATAAAAAGAAAATAGATAAACTCAAAGGAAAAACCAATGGTAAAATAATTATTAAAGAATATCCTACTGCATCTGCTAGTGCACTGCATTTTAAAAATTTATTAGGTGAATTAAACTTGAAACGTAATTTTGTTCCCGATATAATATTCATAGATTATTTAAACATTTGTACATCTTCTAGAATAAAGGCAGGGGCCAATGTTAATTCATACACATATATTAAATCCATTGCTGAAGAATTAAGAGGGTTAGCCGTAGAACATAATGTTCCGATAATGTCTGCAACACAAACAACTAGAACAGGATTTACAAGTACGGATATTGGTTTAGAAGATACATCTGAGAGTTTTGGTTTGCCAGCAACTGCTGATTTTATGTTCGCACTTATATCTTCTGAAGAAATGGAAGAATTAAATCAAATGCTTGTAAAACAATTGAAAAACAGATATAATGATCCTACATCTTATAGAAAGTTTATTATTGGAGTAGATAGAAGTAAAATGAGACTTTATGATGTCGATCAAAAAGCTCAAGAAGATATAGCGGATAGCGGACAAGATGATGAACCATTGTTTGATATCTCTACTGATAATAGACACAGAAATAAGGCTGACTTCGGGAATTTTCAATATGAATGATTTAGATTTTGTTAAAAATTCATTGGGTTGTATAGATCAAGCTTTTAAGGAATTTAAAAATTCTTATAATACAAAAACAAATCGCTATATTAAACTCTGGCATGAATGTGCTAATAGAACAGAAGAAATATTAGAAGATGAACTAGGATTTTCTTGTTATGTTAATATACGAAAAGATATGGATCATGCCTTATATGAAATGACTTTCGATGGAGCTGCTAATGTTCCTGAAGAACATTTTTCAGAATCTGAATTAGAAATAACAATTAATTTATCACCAGAACTATATACACAACAATTATTTATTCCTGAATCCGTTTGGGAAAAATATAAACAACAATTCACTCTCACCTACATTCACGAATTAACTCATTCTTTACAATTTGATGATCAACAAAACAAATATGATGATTATTTTTCAAACCCATTTGAAATAGATGCGTATAGTTCTGAACTCGCCTTTGATATGTATCTTTATGCTAAACCAAAAACAAGTTGTGAAGCATTTATGAGATATTCTAAAATAAAAGAACAAAATATTTTTAAACAATTCTTACAACTTACCGAAAAGAAATTCGGATATCTTAAAAACAATAAATAAGATTATAAAACTATTTTGAGGGGAAACCATGGAAAAAATACAAGATCTACACGACGCAGCTAAGGAAGTTCTAGAGGAAGCAGCCATAAGTAAATTGGCAGTGAAAAGTATGGAAGAAGTTGCTTCGCGTGCAAATAGAATAGCGAGATGGGCTCGTAATGCAGCTGAAATGGATAGTGCCGATGCCAAGTCTGTTAAAGCCTTAGCCAAAGATATTCAGAAGACTATGGATAAATGGGCAAAGGGTTCCTGGGAAGGGAAATCCCTTTGAAAACATTCAAAGCTCATATTATTGGCGAACATATACTAGATCGCATTATGAGCGAAAAAGAGCGAAAAAAAGGTGATATGAAAGATTGGATTAATGAAGCAGTTAATGCTAGACTTAAATCCAAAGTTTTGAATATGATAGATGAAATAGATAATGATGAAGATCTATTAAAGGCTATAAATGCCATGGCCGTTCCTGTAATGGAAAAAATGATTCATGAAGCATGTGATAAAAAGAAAATCTTAATGGGCCGAGATGAAGTTACACGAGGTGTTATTGCATTTATAAACAAATATGGTGAAAACGTTGAACAACAGTTTGACTTTTTAAAAGAGTTTTTAGACGGTAAATCTTTTGATGCTAAAGGCTTAGTAAAAGGTAGTAGTGGTAAGGTTGCTAATGCAATGAATTATATTACCTCAGCATATCCGATTATGAGTAAGATGTATTCCGAACTAGTGAATTGGACACCAAAAGTACATAATGCAAATATTGGCCCCGGAGAATTACTTTTTATTTTAGCAACAGATACTGGCATGAAAGGTGATGCAGAAGATAAAGGTGATGCTTATCTAGGAAGAGGTCTTAATATTGAAATGAAGTCAGATGGGGGCCATTTAGGAACAAGTTCACAGTTTAATATTGGCAAAGAAGTTTTTAAAGATGCGTTTAAGGATTTAGGAAAAGTTTTAAAAGAAAAAGATCTTGATGATCTCATGTTAAGAAATGGCAAAGCCAGGATGCCTAAAGCTTTATCTGATGCTAGTAAGTTGTTTACAGAATTATATAAAGCTAAACATGGTGGAACACAATTTCAAGCAGATAAAGCATGTGAGAAATTATATACAGATGTATGTGATGCTTGTATGGGAATTACCACCTCTTATAAATTTAATAAAGTCGTTAAAGATGGTTTCACTAATCCAAATATCTTTTTACAAAATTGGTGTGCAGCAGCTTATCAACAATATGAAGCGCACGGTTTTGATTGGGTGACTTTATTTAATAAAAAATCAGGTGCTACTATCTCGTTTGACGGACATGCGCACTTCTTTAAAAATAGAAATAATTGGGACTCAGATTGGCATTTAATGTGGGCAGGTGGTGGCCAGAAAGAAGGTGGAGCTTCTACTAGAATTATAGCACAACCATTTCAAGCACAACCAATATCAACAGATGTTCCAGGCGATGTAGAAAAAATTGAAGAACTTAAAGATTTAAGAAGCGCTTTAGACCATGCAATTAAAAATATGCCTAAAAAGAATTTTACTGTTAAACATAGAAAAACCTTAGGATTAGAATCTATTAATACTGCAGTAAAAGTTCTTAAAAATCTAGACCTTATTAAAACACAAACCAAAGAGGGTTTAAAAAGATACTTCGCTCATAAGAAAGATTTAGGTATGAGAGATAGAAAAGATATAACATTTGGTATAGCTTTTAAGAAGTGGGCAAAAACTTTATGAAATCTTACAAACAATTTCTTATAGAAGCTTCAGGTAAGAATCTCCATATGGAACATCTCGAAGATGAGGTGTTGAATGGAGGAGTTAATGGTACTAGAGGTGCTATTAATTTTTTAAGATCTTTAAGAGATATGTTAGCAGGTAATAATAAAGAAGCTGTTAATGTTACAGTTAAATGGGATGGTGCACCAGCAGCGGTAGCAGGAATTCATCCTAATGGAAAATTTTTCGTTGATTATAAATCAATGAGGAAACCTTGTTTTACACAATCAGACGTAGATGAACATTTTGGTGGCGGACCTTTACATCCAAAAATGTCTGCTCTTTTAGAACATTTGCCCAAATTAAATATACCAGGAAATATATTCCATGGAGATGTTCTTTGGACAGATAATAAAGATAAAAAAATTAAAACAATTGATAAAGAAAAGTATGTTACTTTTACACCTAATACTATAACATATGCTGTTCCATTAAATACTGAATTAGCTAAAAAAATTATTGCTGCTAAAGTTGGGATTGTTTTTCATACAACATATAGAACAACTGGTGCCGACGATTTAAACGATCTTAGAGCAGAATTTGGGGCAGATATAAATCTATGGTCTTCTCATAGAGATGTGTGGGCAGTAAATGCTGATTTTACTGATTTAAGTGGTTCAGCAACATTTACTCAATCAGATACCACTAAAGTAACCGGAATGCTTTCTGAATTAGGAAAAGATTTTAATAAAGTTAATGGAAGATTTTTAGATAATATATCAAAAGATAATATTATTAGAACGCACATTAAAACATTCATGAACACAAAAGTTAGAGAAGGTGAATTTGTTGATAACTATAAAAGATCAGCAAAGGATTGTGTTAAGTGGATTGAGAATAAAATGCAGAAAGAAGTTGGGAAGTTAAAGTCTGAAAGAGGTAGACAAAGAAAACAAATGACTGTTGATGGATATATGAAAACTTTAAATGGTTCTATGGATCAAATAGAGATCATATTTCGATTAATGTCATTAATAAACAATATAAAACTTTTTATAGTTAAAAAATTAGAAGAAGTAAAAGGAATAACTAATACTTTTATAAAAACTTCTTCAGGGTATAGAGTGACTAAGCCGGAAGGTTTTGTTGCCATTGATACCTTTGATAATCAAAAAGGTTTAAAATTAGTTAACAGGATGGAATTTAGTAGAATAAATTTCACCGCAGAAAAGGAGTGGGACCAATGAGACCTATTTTTGTAAAAGAAACAGCACTGAATGAATCTAAGGATTCTGATAAATTGATTAAAGCCCTCGGTGATTGTATTGATGCAGCACCAAATAGAGCTAAAAATAAATTGGCTCAAGTATTTGAAGATTATATGGAAAAGTTTGGTAGAAGGCAACCCAAATTACCTTATATGATGCAAGGTTTTTTTGATGCGATAGAAGAATTTTCAGATGCAAGGATAGATCGCGACAGCTGGTAGAAGATAAATGAAAACCTTTAATTACAACAATAGGAGAATATAATGGCAGATAAACATAATTATTTCGGTGATAGCCCCTTTTCAGGTGAAGATTATAGTGATCTAGCAAATTCTGTAAAAAGAATTGTAGATAAAAAGTCTAAAGGGTTTAAATATACTAAAGAACAAATTCGGGACATGTCAGAACAGAGCGCGAACAAATCTGTTCAAGATACTTATGCGTCAATGATTACTAGTAATAGAACTCCGAACAAAATTGTCAAACCCGGAGAAGAGGATAAATGACATCATTTTCTGAATTACGTGAAGGAACATTAAAAACTGCTGTATTTACATTTGGTCGATTCAATCCCCCTACGATTGGACATGAAGTTTTGGTTAATAAAATTGAAACTGTGGCTAAACGAAATCGGGCTGACGCTTTTGTTTTTTTAAGTTCTTCTCAAGATTCGAAAAAAAATCCATTAGATTATAAAAATAAAGTCAAATGGATGAAGAAAATGTTTAAACCAAGAGGACAAGACATTTTCAAATATTCCAAAGATCAACCTAATGATGTTATGAGAGCTGCTTCATTATTACATGATGAGGGATATGAACAAATCATTATGGTTGTTGGAAGTGATAGGATAAATGAATTTAAAAAGCTCTTGTCTCAATATAATGGCGTTGAAGATAAGCCACATGGCTTTTATGATTTTAAAAATATAGATATAGAAAGTGCTGGGGAAAGAGATCCAGACGCGGATGATGCTGCCGGTATGTCTGCATCTAAATTAAGATCTCTTGCTGTAGATAGCGATTTCGATGCATTTAAGACGGGTTTACCCGATACTTTAAGTGAAAGAGACAAAAGAAGTCTATATCAATTATTAAGAAAACAAATGAAACTTAGTGTAATGGAAAAGCAAATAAAAGAAAAACTCAGTACTACGGAAGTGCTTGATATAAGCAAAATACGACCGAGTAAAGCTGTGATGCAGAAGCCTAAGGGAAAAAACCCAAAACAACAAAAAAAAGCTGCGGATAGTTTTATTTCTACTCATATGCCAAAAATGCGTCCAGTGAATTATCCACCCATGCCCGATGATGATGTTAAAGAGAGTTTATGGATGGAGAATGTTGAATTTGAAGGAGAAATATTTTGTGTAGATAAGAGAGCTACTAAAATATTTGAATATATAAAAACTTTACCATATCATACTCAAGAAATAGCTTATATTAAAGGATGTTTAAAAGAATGCCAAGAATTTTTTGGAACTTATGAATTAATAACGGAAAAAGTAAAACTTTGGGAACTTTCAAAATTAAGAGGACTTATTAAAAAGACAACTGATTATATAACAATATTAGATGAACAGTCTGGAATGGTTGATTTTAATAAGACAGATTTCACATATTTACATGAAATGGTAGATAATCTTTCTGTAGATAAAGTAGATTTCGAAGTCCCTGTTAGTAATAAATTGCAAAAAATTCTCGGTTTAAAAGAATGGAATAAGAATCGTGCATCCGAAGGTAGACAGTTAGAATTAGGAACAGATAAATATAGACAATATATTGTGAATTTGACTCCCGAAGAGGAGTTTAAACTCGAACAAGATAAAAAAAGATTAAATCAAACAGAAAGACATAATAAAATTCTTTCGAAAATAATTGCAAGTAGGAGCAAATGATGGACTGGTCAAAATATTATCCCGCGAATTGGACCGCGGTAACCGCTGAAGATGTTAGAATGATTAGAGAGAAAAAACTCGCTCCTGTGGACAAAGATGCAGTTAAACAGGATTGGAAAGATCGTTCAGATGACGATCATGTTGATATAGACAAAGATGGAGATGAAGACAATTCTGATAAGTTTCTACATAAGAAAAGAAAAGCAATTACTAAGGCTATAGAGGCAGCTGAAGCAATGGCAATGGATCCTGCTATAGCACGAGCAAAAGCAGCTGAAGCATCAAAGAAAAAACAACTTCAAACTCAGCAAGGCGGAGTAAGGAAAGTCTCTATCGCTGGGCCAACATCCGATCAGGCACAAGCCCAGAGGGAAAAGCAACAATCGGAAGATTATCAAGATGATGTCCGGGCTGCCTGGTATAAAGGAGATGATGCTTATGCAGATCACAAAAAAGCAAATCCTCAAATGCACAAAAAAGCACCTGTAAAGAAAAAAGTTCCATTTACGGCTCCAAAAAGTGACCAAGAGAGGAGAAAGGACGACTGGTACGCTAAAAAAAATGAGGATGCAGTAGGTAAAGGCGTTGATATGTATAATAATAAAAGAAAAGAAGATGAAAAAAGAAAAGAAGATGAAGATAAAGATCCTGTAGGTGATAGCGCATTAGGAGCAATGGCTAAGGGATATAAGACGCCAGCCCAGAAACTAAAAGACAAAAGGGAAAGTTGGATGCCAGTTGATGAAAAAAGACTGAAGCAGAAAAAAAGTTTGAATAAAAAAGATTACAGAGATGACAATTTGAAGAAGAGGGTTAAAGGAATAGAAGAGCCTGATTTTTCCAAGAAACAAGATACAGTAACAAATATGGAATGGGCTAAAAAGGTATTTAATAATTATCATGATATCGAAGAACATTGTGGATGGTGTGATCAAGGAATGGAAACAGAATCAAAGGAACTTCCTACATCAAAAGGAATAGCTAAACAAATTAAAGAATTAGCCAGAGCTGTTAGAGGAAAAGATAGACTTTCAATCGAAGGTGCCGCTTCGTTAGTATCTAAAAAAGATTATGATAAATTAGCACCTTATCTAGATAAGATGTCAGAAGAAGCACGACAAAGTGTTTTGATGGTACTAATGACCGACCAAAAAGTTGCTAATTCGGTTATGAAAAAAATGAAAACAGAGGGATATGATACATGCGAAGTTCCTTCTCATAAATTTATTCTTGAAGGAATGTATAAAAAATATCATGAATTAACATGGGGAGAAATTGGTGAGAGGTTAATTAAAAATACAGAGCGCAGATTAGTTTCTCTTGCTTATGCTACTAAAATGGGAACAATTGATGCTCCTTCACCCGAAGTTCAAAAATTAGCAGATGAATGTGAATTAGAAGATTTAGAAAAAGCTTGCGGTCAAATGATTACGGATGATTCAGATATAACTGAACGAGTTATTGACGAGGTCACCGAAATGTTTAATTCTCTTAATGAAGATGAACAAACTTCATTCGCGACTTTTGTAAATCAATTAGAAGATGAGGAAGTGTTGGCAGAATTACCGAATTGGATGTCAGCATCTGGTAGAGCTCGAAACGAACTCGAAAAAAGAACTGCGAAAAACGATGCAGCGCAGGCACACGCGGATACTCTATCAGGTATTGAGAAAGAAAAAGAGAGATCAGTAGAACTAAAATCTAAACAAAAACCCGGACTAATGAAAAAAACCTTAGGCAAGATTGGATCGGGTATAAAGAACGTCGCAAAGAGAGTTGTCGGCGCGCAGCCAACCAAAACTGCCGGAGTCCGGACCGTGACATCTGATGCAGATAAAATCGCAAATAAAGCTGTAAAAGATCAAAAGAAAAAGGCGCAAATCCAAACTACTACTTCCAAGAATACTCAAACTAGCGCCAATCAACAACGAAACACTACTGGAGCAAATGCAGACAAATCCCAACAGAAAAGAATGGATGCGGAAAACAAAGAAAGAGCTAGAAAGAGACTAGCTCAAGCAAAGTTACAAGATGATCCTGGTCTTAAAAAGGATGTTCGGACATCAACAAAAGGAAAAGTAATGGGTGCGATTGGCTCAGCTATACTTGGCGGAAGTTATGACCCAGACGGACAAATGGTTGAATACTTTGAAGATCAATCACCTGAAAGACTCGATGCTAGACGTAGAATTTTTAAAGAAAAAATTAAAAAATTAGCTTATGAAAAAGCCAAAGAAATTCTAGGTAAGAGGCAATCTGTAGAACCGATAATAACTAAAGAAACTAATAAGAATGATAAAGATGACGATGGCGAAGGATTAGACGCAGTCCAGCCCAAAGCTCTGAAAAAGAAATTTGATAAACGTAAAGATACAGATATTGATAATGACGGTGAAACGGATGATTCTGATGAGTTTATTCACACTAAAAGAAAAGCCATTTCTAAAGCAATAAAGAAAGACGATGATGAAAGTGATTCCAAAGTAAAAGAAAATGGTAAAATTAATAATAAAATAAAAATGGAACCAGAACAGGAGAAAATGAAAGAAAGTACAGGAGTAGCATTTGTTCGAAAATTTAAGAACAAAATATCTGAAACAAATGAAGATACTTCGTTACAAGATCAAGTTTTAGAATTGTTTCGAAGTTCTTATGCTAGTATCGATGGTGAACCAGTTGGCGCTGAATTTGCTGTTTCCGATGAACCCGCTTCTGCTTCAACTATTGCTAGAACATTAAGATGTAGTCCAACAGTTGTGCAGAAACTCTTAGATGATATGGTTCAAGCAGGACAAATTACTAGGGTTGGAGATGCTTATTCATATGCATCACCTAGAGCAGCAGAACCTTTGGGAGTTAGGGTTAATCCGACTGTATAGTAAAATATAGTTATGTATGTAGTGATAGGAAACGGTGAAAGTCGTAAAGACTTTAATTTAGATTTATTATTAAACCATATAACATATGGTTGTAATGCGATGTATAGAGATTGGCCTCCAACTAATCTTATATGCATAGATAATAAGATGTTACATGAACTTGTTACTTCTGATTATCCTAAGTTACATCAATGTTGGTTTAGAAATTTTCAGTTACTGGATTCTGATATGTATCCGGTTTTAAGGTCAACAGTATCACCTGACATTGAAGTTATTGAGAATGAAAATACCAGTTTCAAATTTGCTTATTATGGTCAAGAAATTAGTAGAGTTTTTCATGATGATACACATACAATGGATTTGGAGGAAAAGCCATGTCATTGGTTTACATGGGTATCAGAAGAAGATAAGATAAACGTAGTAGATGATTTAAAACATATACCTTTGTTAGATTCAGGACCTCTTGCAACCTGGTTATGTTGTGAGAATGAAAAACCGGAAAAGGTTTATTTAATGGGTTTTGATTTTAACATAAATAATGGAAAAGTAAATAATATATATAAAGATACTTATTGTTATGCTCCGAGTTATGCTTTACCGGTCAAGGCAAAAGGATGGATTCAGAATTTTGAAGTAATATTTACAGATCACTTTCCTGAAGTTGACTTTATTCATGTTCAGGAAGAATGGTGTTTTAATAAAGAAATTTCTAATATAGATACAATATCTATAAACGAATTTAAAAAATTATTATAAATATTAAATAACTAACAAATCAAGGAGAACAAAATGCCTTTATGGGGAACAACTCACGATGCGGCAGATAATAAACCTAAATGGTTGCCCGATTCGGCAGGTCATACGTATGACAAAACTGGTGTCTATGCAACTAATCGAGGGTGGGAAACGAAACTTCCAGGAAGTGACGCACCAGAAATTTTAGTTGCAATTGGCGGACTCGCCGGTGCAACCGCTGCTGTTGGATTGAAACATCCAACGATGTCAAACTATAGAATTGTGACTTCTACAGCACACGGTTCTGCAGGTAATATCGTATTTGAAATTGCCTATGATGAATCTGTAACTTATACAGCTGGTTCAGCAGCAACTCTGTTACTTACAGCAGGAGCAGGATCAAACGTAACCGCAACAGTCACACATATTTCCGGAACAGCAATAGCTACCGGTGTAGCTGGAAACGTGTTAAGGTTTACAGCAACAAGTTCACAAGCAACAACTTATGATCTTGCAGCTAATGTAGCAATGGGTAATCGAGCAAACCTAAAAGATACAGTATCAGGTGTTGCCATAGAACTAGCATCAGGTAAGTTAACTGCTGCGGTTAAAACAGCAATAGGTTATTCACAAATTACAATTGCAGCTCCTTAATAATTAATTAAATTATGGAATATATTGAAAATATAAATGTGAGCACAATTGTTGTAAAACGCAATCAACATGCAGCTGCGAAAGTCGAGTTTGAAAAACAGCTTTCGCAGCAGCTTCAAGAAGTTGAGCAAACAAAAGCTAATATACAAGCTTACGCAGGTGCAATTAGTGCTTGCGATGATATTTTAACGACAGCTGAATCTGTAGACGTTGAAGTACCCGAACTGAAAGAACTTGAAACAGAATCGAAGAAATAAATGGCAGACAAAACTATACCAGCTTTAGATACTCATGCATCGCCTACCTCCGAAGATTTATTAATCATAGTAGATGATCCAATTGGTAATCCGGTTAATAAAAAGATAAGGTTAGATAATTTGTTATCAGCTTTATCTACGGATAAAACCACAAGAAGTGTTGCTAATAAAATTCAATCCCGCGCTGATACAAATGTTGCCAGAGACATAAATTTAAGAAATTCTAAAACAACTTTACAGCCTGAAATAATAAAAGGTGAGGTAGATGATTTAACAGTTGTTTTAGGAACTCTTGATTTAGAAGAAAATTCAGTATGGCATGTTGAAATTGATGGTACTTCCATAACCGCCAATGACACTTTTAAATGGTGGAGAGACGGAGATACTTCAACCGGAGCAACAACTGTTGATATTGACGGAACTAATCAAGCCCTTGCTAATGGTATTAGTATTAAATTTGATACAGTTGTCGGACACAAGACAGCTGATCGATGGCAAATTGTTGGTTTGATAGAATCAAGAATAGATTTTCAAGGCAGTCTATTAATAGAAGATAGCGTTCCAGAAAATGGTTCTTTTACTAGTAACTTTTCTGAAACCGGAAATATGCAATTAGAATCTGGTATTGATATGGCACTCGAAGATGGTGTCGAAAAAGATATGTATATTTCTGCAAATACTACAGTAATGAGATTTAGAGGTGGCGTACAAATAGGAAGCGCGACCGATATAGTTGGATTTTATGGTTCTGCTCCCGTTGCAGCTAATTCTACTTTTATTGCCGGCGCAACAACAGCTGCGGACATTATAGATGAATTAGAACGCCTAGGATTGGTATCATAAATATTTGGATGTCTGAGAAAAGACCCTTCGCAAGAGCGATTCTCAGCATGATTTTAACTGGTGGTGAGTCCCACCGCAAAAGCCAGCAAGGAGAAAAATGGCTGATAAGAAAATAACCGCGTTAACGCCCGCGTCAGAAGCGGCGTCCGAAGATTTACTTCATATTATAGATGATCCAAGTGGATCACCTGTGAACAAGAAACTCACAGTTAAAGATTTCTTAGCAAACGTTACTCATACCGTCACTGGTACAGCAGCTGCTACTGAAGAAATAGTTCACAAAACTTTGCATACCGCTAATATTACACCTTCATCTACCGATGTTTTTGATAATATTACCACATCGCAAATCTGTGTTTCACCTATGGCCACGGGAGCAACTCAGGCTAATGTTGGAACTTTAACGGCAACCGCCTCAAAAGTTTTAATACATGATGCTAATGTTGCCTTTACCGCAGAAACAACCGCACATAAAGCTACGCTTGATTTAAATACATGGGATAGTGCCGATTCTGGTAACTCATATGTCATGATTTTATCTCATGCTAATACCTATGCTTCACCTAGTGCAAGTCCTACAGCATTTATTAAATTTGATGTTGCAAGCACCTTAACAGGAGCATCACAAAATGTTGCTTTTGCTTGGGATGCGACACCAGCAGGCGGATATAGTGCTGCAGCCGGGGCCAATGTCGGACCATTTTTAACTTCCGGTGAAAATACCGTTAGTACAAATACCGGTCCTGCAAATGGTGCAATAAAAGTATGTGTATCTGGCTTGACTAAGTATCTTTTACTTTGGGACGGTGTTGCATAATAAATAATTAATGGATATATTATGATAAAAAAAAGTGAAATTGATAAGCAATTAGATTTCTTACAAAAAGATAGAGTTCAAGTTCAAACAAGATTAGATCAAGCGTCTGACGAAATTCAACAATTAGAGCGGACGCTTGCCAATCTTGACGGAGCAATTCAAGTTTCGAATCATTATTTAAGTATGATTGAAAATAAAGTAGAAGATGGAACTATTAAAAGTTCAAAAAGTGATAAAAAAGTTAAAAAGTGAATTTTGATGATATAAATGAAAATAATATAGAATTATATTGCATGAAGTTTTATGATAATCCTCAATGTATCGGTACTGAGGATTATAGAGATGATATGAAAAGGTTTAAATATTTAAAAAGGCTTTTAAATCATTATCTAACAACTCATGAATTAAAACAAAGATTAATTCTTAACCACTTGATTATGATATATAATTTATTCGAGAACGAAGCTGCGACCCGAATATTATTTTATAAAATTGATGAAAATAGTTGGCATGTGTTAAAACCTTTTTTAATATATTTAAAAAGAATGCCAAAAGTTGTTCGCAGCATAAAAGGTGCAAATATCAGAGAAAGTGATATAACACTAGATCAACACGTAGTAAAGCAATTAAGATGGTTATAGGATTTTCATGGGTCTAAAAAATGTACTAGTACAAGGTTCAGAATTATATTTTCTATTTTCCTTCCTAAAACGATTAGTTACCAAATTTGAAAAAACAGATGCTTATAAGTTAGGCATTATCGATAAGAATGGTAAAGTTCTCATTAAAAAAAGAGACTTTACTACTATAGAACAAAGAAATGCCTATACTATGATGGATACTCTTATCTTCAATTTGAAGAAATTGTTAGGTAAGATACCTTTTGGAAAAACAACAATTGCTACTTATGCTGCGGCTTTATTACTCCTCCGCGAAGAAAAAAATCTAAAAATATTGGCAGATGAAAAAATATTAGAAGAAAAGTTTTCAAATTTATATGAAGATGTGCTTCATGAGTGGGGCGAAGATGATTTTCTAACAGAAGGCGATACGGAAGCTGATCGCGATGCCGGTATTAAATGGGTTGATGACCCGAATTGGAAAAAATTACATGATATGGATCTTCAAATGGTTAAAGATTTTCTTAAACATAAGGAAGTTAAAGAAGATGCTCCTGCTAATGCCATGGCCGCAGGTGGAATAGCTGGAAGTGCTGAAGCAGGCGATGATCCACCCGTAAGAAAAAAGAAGAGGAAAGGGGAAGTTTTAAAAAGACTTGAACCTATGGGAATTAGGGAACAAAGAAGAATTTTTCCTTCCCATCCCAATCATAACATTTAGAAAGGTATATTATGGCAGGAGTACAAGAAACGAAAGATGTATTGGCTTTCGTTTTCGCATTAAGTGAAGCATCTGTTACTGCAATGGAAGCAGGTGATATTGGATGGTCGGATGCAAAAAAGTTTATTGATCCTTTGAAAAGATTAGGATCATCTATGGATCATGTTGAAGATGTTTTAGTTGAATTACAAGATTTAGATGATACTGAATTCGAAGAATTAATTCAATTTGCTAAAGATGAATTTGAATTACAAGATCTAACAGATGATCTTGACGTAGTAGTTGAAGAAGCAATTAATGCTGGCGTAGAAATCATAAAAATTATAAGAATGTTTAAAAATTCTTAATAAAATCCACAGCGAGTAAAAAGGGACCACTGGTCCCTTTTTTTATCTTGACATTTCTTTTAAATCATACTATAATATATTATTAAATTAAACTCTAAAATATAGAGCACAATGAGTCTATATATCGACCACAAGTATACTAATTTGCTTTCTTCCCGTTTATCTCGTTTTGCCCGAAAATCCAGAGACTTATATAATTTTAGATGTCCAATATGTGGAGATTCTCAAAAAAATCAATTTAAAGCAAGAGGTTATCTTTTTAATAAAAAAAATAACTTAATTTTTAAATGTCATAATTGCGGAGCCGGCGGATCGTTAAAATTTTTATTAGACAAAATAGATCCTACTTTATCAAGACAATATTCATTTGAAAATTATAAAGAAGAAAACGGTACTCCAGTTTATCAAGAAAAAATTCCTATTTTTAGAAAACCGGTTTTTACAAAAATAGATGCGCCAAAATTAATTGATTTGGATCCAGATCATCCAGCCGTAAAATTTTGTGATGTAAGAATGTTGCCCAAAGATCGCTATAGTGATATGTACTTTGCAGATTGTTTTAAAAGTTGGGTGAGTAAATATGATGTAGAATTAGCTGCGCGATTAAAAGCAAATGATCCCAGAATAATTATTCCATTTTTTAGTAAAGATCGAAAACTAATTGCTGCTCAGGGTAGAAGTTTAGAAAATAATACATTAAGATATTTTACTATTAAAATAGATAAGAGCGCTACAAAAATATTCGGATTAGATAAAATAAAAGAAGATGAATTAATATACATTGTTGAAGGACCGTTTGATAGCATGTTTCTTCCAAATTCTCTTGCCATGGCCGGCAGCGATTTGGATGATGTTAGTATGTTTTATGCTAAGAACGTTGTTTTTGTATATGATAATGAACCAAGAAATAAAGAAATTGTATTTAAAATAGAAAAATCTATTAAAAAAGGTTTCGCGGTTTGCATATGGCCAGACACAGTTAAATTTAAAGATATTAATGATATGGTCGTGGGTGAAATGGATATTTTGGAAATTATTGATATAATAAATATGAATACTTATCGCGGCCTTCCCGCAAGAATAAAATTTAACCAGTGGAAAAGATCATGAATGAAGAAGTGAAAGTTCATGAAGATGGACTAGTTAGATTATTAGATATTATGGGAAGTGATGAAGATATAGTCGATGCCGCCCGAATAAGTTACGGCAAAGGTACAAAAAAAGTTAGTGAGACCCGTAATTTAATTCGATATTTAATGCGGCATAAACACACCTCGCCTTTTGAGATGTGTGAAGTAAAGTTTTATTTAAAATTGCCCATTTTCGTTATGAGACAAATAGTTCGACATCGGACGGCGAATTTAAATGAATATTCTGGACGATATTCGTTGATGAGTGAAGACTTTTATGTTCCTCATGACGATGATATACAAAAACAATCAACCCAAAACAATCAGGGTAGAGGTGAAGAAATTGAGCAAAAAGGTCTTGTTAAATTCGAATTTAATCGCATATATGATAATGCTATTCACTCCTATCACAATTTATTAGATCTTGATTTGGCTCGAGAATTAGCTCGTTCTGTGCTACCAGTAGGTAATTATACTGAAGTTATTTGGAAAATAGATTTACATAATTTTTTTCACTTTTGTAAATTAAGAATGGATAATCATACACAGAAAGAAACTCAAGATTATGCTGTAGCTATGTATCAGTTAGTCAAACCCGAATTTCCTTTGTGTTGTGAGGCATTTGAAGATTATGATAAAAATGCTGTTACATTTTCTAAACAAGAAATGGAAGTAATAAAGTATGAATTAGCAGACAGAAAAGCATTTGCCCTCGAGGGGTTATCAAAACGAGAACGAAAAGAATTCCTAAAAAAAATTTAACACAAGGAAAATGAATGAACCTACCTACAGAATATCAATCATTTATACATCTTTCAAGATATGCAAGATGGAGGTATGATGAAGAAAGAAGAGAAAAATGGTCCGAAACAATCGGTAGATATTTTGATTTTTTTAAAGAAGATTTAAAAGAAAAATGCGATTATGATTTTTCTGATGTAGAAAGAAAAGAATTAGAAGAAGCAGTTCTAAATTTAGAAGTTATGCCGTCTATGAGATGTTTAATGACAGCCGGAGAGCCTCTTAAAAAAGAAAATGTTGCTGGATATAATTGTTCGTATTTAAAATGTGATAATCAAAGAACGTTTGATGAAATTATGTATGTTTTAATGAATGGAACAGGTGTTGGTTTTTCCGTTGAAGAAAAATATACAAAACAAATGCCAGTTATCGCGGAAGAATTTTTTCTCACAGATACTACCATAGTAGTTGCAGATAGTAAATTGGGTTGGTGTAAGGCTTTTAAAGAATTAGTTTCATTATTATATCAAGGACTTTCTCCTAAATGGGATATGAGTAAAGTAAGGGCTGCAGGCATGCCTTTAAAAACATTTGGAGGTAGAGCTTCAGGCCCAGAACCGCTAGTAGATTTATTTAACTTTGTTACAGATATATTTAAAAATTCAGCTGGGAGAAAACTTAAACCTATTGAATGTCATGACATCATTTGTAAGACTGCAGAAGTTGTTGTTGTAGGAGGTGTTCGAAGAAGTGCTCTTATCAGTCTCAGTGATCTTAATGACCGTGAAATGCGATTTGCAAAACATGGAGAATGGTATAAACTTAATGTACAACGTGCTTTAGCAAATAATTCTGTTAATTATAAAGAAAAACCAGACGTTGGTACTTTTATGAGAGAGTGGCTATCTCTTTATGATTCAAAATCCGGAGAACGAGGAATATATAATGGAGATTCAGCTAATCGACAAGTTCAAAAACTAAACGAAAGGGAACAAGATGAACATGGAGGATTTATTCGAAGACGAGATCCCAGAGAAGACTTTGGCACAAATCCGTGCAGCGAGATCATTTTACGGTCACGAGAATTTTGCAACTTATCTGAAGTCGTTATCCGTGGACGGGACACTCGCCAATCTCTCAAAGATAAAGTTCGCAATGCTACCATACTTGGAACATTCCAATCAACGCTCATTAACTTCAAATACATCACCAAAGAATGGGCCAGAAATTGTGAAGAAGAACGACTTTTGGGAGTATCTCTTACCGGAATAATGGATAACGAATTAACAAATGGAAAAAAAGGAAAAGAAAAAACCGGCAAACTTTTAGAGGAGCTTCGAAATGTCGCTATTGAAACAAATAAAGAATGGTCTACTAAACTTGGTATCCCAAGATCAGCGGCAATTACTTGTATCAAACCTTCTGGAACGGTATCTCAGCTGGTTGATAGTTCTTCTGGTATTCATGCTCGACATAATCCTTATTACATCCGCACAGTAAGAGCGGATAATAAAGATCCTTTATGTAAGTTTATGAAAGATGCCAAATTTCCAAATGAACCGGATATAACAAAACCAACTCATACTTCAGTATTTTCTTTTCCACAAAAAAGTCCGAAAGGGGCTATATGCAGAACGGATATGACAGCTATAGATCAAGTAGAATTGTGGAAAATATATCAAGATCATTGGTGTGAGCATAAACCATCTATTACAGTATCGGTTAAGGAACACGAATGGATGGTTGTGGGTTCATGGGTTTGGGAAAATTTTGATTCTATTAGTGGTATTTCATTTTTACCATTTAGTGAATATACGTATAAACAAGCTCCTTACCAAGATTGTGATGAAGAACAGTATAAAGAATTATTATTAAAAATGCCCAAAAATGTAAATTGGGATAAATTAAGTGATTATGAAAAAGAAGATCATACCGCCGGAGCACAAACACAAGCTTGTGGAAGTGACGGTGGATGTGAGGTTGTAGATTTGATTTAAATTTTTTTGTTGAAATTTACTTATTAATGATGTATAATAGAGGGTATTATGAAAACAACATTTGAAAAATATGTTGATGAGTGTGTTAAAGTTCTTGAAAAACATACTGAATCATTAGGTGTTAACGCAATTCAAGAGGTGTGGAAAGATATCGAGAATGCACCTGCTTTTACAGGTAAACTCTGGTTAGAAGATATTCTTGATAAAACATACAAAGAAAAAGTGGGCCTTGAAGGTGAAATGAATTTTATATACGATTAATTATGAAAGTTTTTATTGATATGGATGGAGTTTTATCAGATTTTGATAAAGCCATTATTGAAAAATTTGAAACCAAAAAAGAGTGGGCAAACAGATGGGATCTCCTCCCTGAAGATTTTTTCTTTTCTCTTCCCAAAATATCCGATGCAGATGAATTAGTAAATCATATTTCCGGACAATTTGAATGGCATGTTTTAACTGCTATTCCTAATCTACCCGTTTTTCTGGAATGCCGCATGCAAAAAATGCAATGGATTTATAAACATTATAAAATATACCCTGTAAGAATTCATTGTGTTTTTCAAAGAGAAAAACAATATTATGCTGTTGAAGAAAATTTATCACCAAATATTTTAATTGATGATTCTGAATCAAACGTAGCTGAGTGGAAGTCAAAGGGTGGCATTGCGATTTTACATACATCTGCAAATAATAGTATAAGAGAATTACAACAGTTAGGATTTTAATTGATTTGTGCAGGAATAGATTATTCTACAACCAGCCCATGTGTTTGTGTATATAAAAATGGAATATGTAGTCCCAATAATTGTACTTATTATTTTTTTGCTTTGGATAAGTGGCGGCATAGGTGGTCCGCCCTTCAAAATGTGAATTGTTATAAGTTGCCAAAAGATTTAAAAGATATAGATAAGTTCAAGTTTTTAGCAGAATGGACCATAGACACATTACGTTGGCATAATGGTAGAGTTGAGAAAGTTATATTAGAAGATTATTCTTACGGATCTACAGGTAGAGTTTTTCACATCGCGGAAAATGTTGGTATTTTAAAACTGAAATTAAAACAGAATGGTTTCCGCTATGAAACTATTCCACCAACTGTTATTAAGAAGTTCGCAACAGGTAAGGGAAATTCTAATAAAGATGCGATGTTAGAAGCATGGAAGACAGAGCCGGATACTTTTGAATTAGTTCAAGAAAAAGGTAACCCGGCGTCTGATATTGTTGATTCTTACTTCCTTTGTAAATATGGAATTACTCAGTGAATATATTTACGTCTCGAGTATGTGCAGTAATTTTCTCAATTTGCGTTTCTAAAATCTCTCGTCTGCCGGGCCAATATATGTATTCATTAGTGGAAGATTTTGCTAAGTTGTTTAGCAGAGGTATAATTAAATCTTCTACTTCTTTCATCTGCCGTCCGTATTCTTGGTTTAATTTTTCTTTATGTTTATCAATATCTTCATAATGATAGTCCAGCAAACTCCAAATTTTATTCACAGTTCCCTCAACTTCTTTTATTTGCCCCGCCTTAGCTTTTTCAACCGCAGCAGTAACTACTTTCTCTTCAGGTTCTTTAGCAGCCGATGTAAATTCTTGTTCACTAACTGTGCTAAAACCAAAATCATTTAAATCTTGCATGAATATACCTTTCTATGGAATTACAGTTTACCAATATATTTAGGACAGATGAAACTAACATAGGCGATTCGTACAGTACTCCTACAAAATATTTTGATTTACCAGGAAATCAAAAAGATATCTTTAAATTAGAATATGATTATATGCCACCTCATGAAAACGTCATTTACGGTGGTGGAGGACTCATAGGTCAAATGAGGCCAATGTCTCATGTTTTGAAACATCAAAAAAATTCTAATTATAGAATATATGGATGGGGATTAGGCGAACATATGTATATTTGTTTAGATGAACAAGTACAATGTATACCACCAATGAATATAACTTATCCAGGTTATATAAGATCATTTGATTTATTGGGTATACGAGATCATCATCCACATATATATCAAGCAATACCAACCGCAAGATGGGTTCCATGCGCAAGCTGTATGCATGAAGCTTTTGATAAAGAATATAAAGTCAAATATGATGTTGTATTTTTTACTCATTCAACTCTTCCAATGAATGTTATTCATGGCATGCCTTCGGAAACTTGGGATTATCCTCATAAGGGAAACAATGAAATCAATTTTGAAGAAACAATAGAATTTATTGCAAGTGGAGATATTGTTGTTACAAATTCTTATCATGGCGCTTATTGGGCAACACTTTTAGGAAAGGTTGTTGTAGTTTTTCCTTGGTGTTCTAAATTTTATGGTTTAAAACATAAACCTTTATATTGTCCCACAACCGATTGGTGGAAAACTATACAAGATAAAGAACAAAGACAGTATAAAAGTTCTTTAGAAGAATGTAGAGAAGCAAATATAAATTTTCATAAAGAATTAAAAGAACATATTTTAAATAGTCCCAGAACATTCAAGATTGAAGTATGAAAGACATTTATAAAGATAAGACAATACCTCAAAGAAAAGAAAATAATATGGCTAAGAATTCTTTTGGGGGAACAGAATTAACAACCTTAGAATTATGGTCGCATTTGCCTAAAAAATATAAAACAGATTATCAATGGATAATATCAAGATTATATCCAGAAAATATTCAAACTATTTTGCCCAGAATTTGGTGGTTTCATGATTTAGCAAAAGATCCAAGTGGTGGACATGATTTTTTAAAAAATAAAGACGGAGCAGAACAATTTGAAAAATTAATTTTTTCGAGTTATTGGCAAATGCATACTTTTCTAGAAAAATATGATTTACCAATGGATCGTTGTGAAGTTCAAAAAACAGCAATATTTCCATTTGAACATTATGAAAAACCTAGAGAGGGTAAAATAAATTTAATCTATGCTTCTACCCCTCAAAGAGGTTTACATGTATTATGTAATGCTTTACATGAACTCGAAAGAGATGATTGGCATTTGCATGTATATTCAAGTTTTCAGATATATGGGTGGAAAGAGAACGATCAACCATACGGAGAATTATTCGATCATATTGAAAAAAATCCTAATATGACCTTACATAAAATTGTTAGAGGAAGACCTTTAAGAGAAGAATGGAAAGATATGCATATTTGGGCTTATCCATGTATATGGGAAGAAACTTCTTGTAGGACTGCCATGGAAGCAATGTCTTCCAGGACATTAATGCTTACAAATAGTCTAGGAGCGTTACCAGAGACTTGTTCCGATCATGCTTTTATGTATCCTTATATTAAAGATGAAATAGAACATTGTTATAGAGTCACAGATGAAATAGATAAATTAATGGATACATATTGGGACGATGAAACTCAGGATGTTATAGATCGAGCTAAAAAACATGCGGACAAATATTATAGTTGGGATTATAGAGCACCTAAATGGATAGAGATGTTTGAATTAATGGATATTGAAGATGAACTCGAAGAACAATCAGAATGAAAAAAGGATTTACAGCTTCCAGTTTTGATTTACTGCATGCGGGTCATATTGTAATGTTAGAAGAAGCGAGAAAAAATTGTGATTATTTAATTGTTGGTCTTCACACTAGCCCTGCCCACAAAAAAGATTTAATACAGTCAGTCTTTGAACGATTCATACAATTAAAAGGATGTAGATATGTTGATGAAATTATTCCTTATGAATCAGAAAAAGATCTTAAAAATATATTAAAAACAATAGAAATTAATATTAGATTTTTAGGTGAAGATTATTCCCGTGACAATAAATTCATAACAGGATATAATACATGTATCTTAAAAAATATTGAACTCTATTATTGTAAGAGATTTCATCATTATTCATCAACTGAACTGAAGAAGAGAATTGTTAGTTTGTCAAACACCCTTACGGATTAGTTTTTTCGGGGGCGGAACCGATATTCCGGAATATTATATGACAGCTCCCGATGGCGGTCAAGTCATGAGCGCAGCTATCGATAAATCTACCTATGTTATATTAAATAGATTATATCGAGATCAATTTGTTTGTAATTATACTAAAAAAGAATCAGTCAGTTATGTTGAAGAAATCGAACATGAATATATTCGCGAAGTCCTCAGACATTTTAATGTAAAACCTGGCCTCGAAATTACAACATTAGCAGACATTCCTTCTGAGGGATCTGGTTTAGCTTCCTCTTCAAGTATTCTGGTTGGGTTAATAAATGCTATAAGTACTTGGATCGGGGCTCCAATGAATCAGGCCGATATAGCTCATCTAGCATGTCATATTGAGCTTGAAATCTTGGATAAGCCGATTGGGAAACAAGATCAATTTGCGGTTAGTTACGGCGGTTTTAACCACTTTCAGTTTTTTAAAGATGGCAGTGTAAAAATTGAAGAATTACAATATGATACAGAGTTTGAAAGAAAGTTTGTTCTGGTTAATACTGGCCAACATAGACAATCATCTTCAATTCTTACTTCTCAGAAAAAATCTATTGAAAAAAAATTAAAAAAATATAATAAAATATATGACATTTGTACCGAAGCTTTGGATTATTATGATCATAGACAGTACGATGATTTTGGTATACTCATGAATAAATCCATGCAAATTAAAAACACTCTAGCTAAAGGAATTACTAATGATGCAATTAATGCTATTATGCAAAATTCTGTTTCTTGGGCTACAGGATGTAAAATATGTGGAGCTGGTGGTGGTGGCTATATACTTTTCATGACAGATCATGCTAAAGAGATACATATGAAAAATAGAACTTTAGATACATTTGATGTTGGATTCGATAATCAGGGAACAAGAATAGTGTTTTATAATGAAAAATAAAAATATACATGTAAAATGGGCTGATAATACTTTATCAAATAATGTGTCAGAAATTAAAATAAATTCGGAAATAGAATTATTAAAGGATACATCCGGATGGAGATCTCATGTTACCTCTATAAGTAATTCTCTACATTTAGTTTCGGAAAGTCAACTTGATGAACTATTAAAGGGCATTTGGAACCTATATATAAATGAAAACCAATTTTTTATATGTGGAAATGGAGGAAGTGCTTGTAATTCTAATCATTTCGCACAAGATCTAACTAAAGGGACAATTGAAAATGGACTTTCAAGACCTAGGATTAAAGCTATATCTCTTTGCAACGATATCGGCTTCATTACTGCTACATCTAATGATGATTCTTATGATAATATTTTTAAGCATCAACTTGTAGCTTATGCTAATAGGGGTGATGGATTATTAGTTCTTAGTGGTAGTGGCAATAGTAAAAATCTCATAGAAGCTGTTGAATGGGCTCATTCAAATGGCATAGAAACATATGGCATTTTAGGATATGATGGAGGAATTTTGAAAGATAAACTCTCAAATTATATACATATTAATTTAAATCATATGGAAAAATGTGAAGGAATTATGTCTGTTATCTTACATTATATTATGTGTGAGCTAAAAGAATTATATAACATAACACTCGGAGAGTATGAAGGTAGTTAAATGGCTTTTTCGAAAAGAAGTATTAACGCAAAATATATGGGTGACGAGCCGGATCCAATTGATTGGGATAGTTTACCTCCTGATAAATTAAAATCTGAAATTCATGAAGCCTTTAGATGGTATTATAAATTTTTTGATTTTAAAGAGAGTATGAATTTTGTTCAAGAATATTATAAAAAAAATAAAGTAAAAAGTAAATCTCCTGGAAAACTTAAAATCGCCGATTTAATCGAGGTTGGAAATCATGTTGGTTATATTGCTCGAATGAAAATAAGAGGATTAAAGAGTTTACCAGAAGAATATGAAGAGCTTTTTATCCAAAAATTAAAAAAGATAGAAGAAATTGCCGAGCATCGTAAGGTAGTAGTAGAATCAAAAGATAAAGTAAAACCAGATATTCAAAAAAGAATTCGAGAAGCAGCAAAAAATTTAAAATATGACATAGAAGATATTGTTGAAGAACAACTTGAAGAAGATTTTAAAAAGAAATTTAATTTTAAACAATTTGTTAAACATAATAAAGTTTCAAGACCAGTTGCTAAACATTTAAAATCTGAAATTGTAGAAATGGCCGGTGAAATAAAATTAGCTAAAGAAGGTGATATAGATTTTAAAGAAGCATATAGTCATATGAGTGGCCCACAACAAAATAGATTAATTAAATTTTATGATATGATGATAGAAGAATGTGATGTTGTTATTACAACAAAAAAACAAAAAGTAACGAAAGCAGCGAAATATAAACAAAAAAAATAATATGATATTAATTGATTATAATCAGATGATAATTGCTAATTTTATGCAATTTCGAAAACAATTTGAGCCAGGTAAAGAAGATGCTGTAATGAGGCATATGGTTCTTAATAATATTAAAATGATTAAAAACAAATTTAGTACTAAGTACGGAAAAGAAATTGTTTTTTGTTGTGATAGTAGAAAAAATTGGCGCCGGGATGTTTTTCCACAATATAAAGCCAATAGAAAAAAAGCAAGAGAAGAAAATAAACAAAATGTAGATTGGCAGGCATTATTTAATATACTCGATGGCATTCGAGTTGAAATAGCAGAAAATATGCCTTATAGAGTAGTTGTTTTAGATGGATGTGAAGCAGATGATATTATTGGTGTTATTTGTAAATATTATTCTCATAGAGATTATAATATATTGATAGTTTCTTCAGATAAAGATTTTATTCAATTGCAACGATATCCTAATATTTTTCAATGGTCGCCTCGAACTAAAAAATTTATTAAAGAAAATGATCCGGCCGGACAATTGCGCGCTTTAATAGTAAAAGGAGATAGAAGCGATGGTATACCAAATATTCTTTCAAATGATGCTTGTTTGGTAGAGGGGTTAAGACAGAAGCCAATGTCGAAGAAGAAGATCATGGATTGGCTAAATATTTCACCAGAAAAACATTTCGAGGGAGAAATTTTAAGAAATTTCAAACGCAATGAAACTTTAATAGATCTCGGTTGTATCCCAGATAAAATCGAGATAAATATAAGAACACGATATGAGAGCGCGCAATATTTAGGTCGCGACAGAATGCTTAATTATTTTATTAAGCATCGACTCAAAGATATGACTGAATCGATACAGGAGTTTTAATTATGGCTATATCATTAATGCAATTATTGGAATTGGTAGACAAAGCAAAAAGTCAAAAAGAGAGAGGGGATCTACTTAAACAAAATCAAACGGATCATCTGGAAAATTTATTGTGGTATACATTTCATCCGGATGTAAAATTTTTGTTACCAGAGGGGAAGCCACCTTTTAATGCAGCGGCGGAAGATCCCGGTTCAACAATGCTTTACGGACAAATTCGTAAATTAAGATATTTTGTTGACGGCCCAGGAGGAGAGATTTTTTGTGTAGGAAATACTATAGATTCTACCAGAATGGAGACAATGTACATAACAATGTTAGAGAGTGTTACACCAAGAGAAGCTGAGATTCTTATAAATATAAAAAAGAAAGACCTTGGTATCCGCGGTTTAACTTATAAGCTCGTAAGTGAGACTTTTCCCCATCTTATACCACCTATGCAAACCAGCAATACATAAAATTTATTATAATAATTATGGAAGTGTGATTTTCTAACTTCTAATCAAGGATTATATGAAATTTATAATAGTTTTTGTTATGGCGGTAGTAGTAGTAATTACTTACCCAGTAAAAATAGTTATTCAGGAAGCAGATGCTCTAGCAGCGAAAATAAATTTACCTCGCGCAGAGCAGCAAATACTTCCTGAAATTGTTGAAAAGAAAAATTTAATGACCATGGGCCCACAACTAATGGATCCGACCACTCTAATATCTGTAGCACAAGATGAAATAGCTTGTCTAGCTTTAAATATATATTTTGAAGCAGCTGTAGAAAGTACGGCCGGAAAATTAGCTGTCGCTCATGTAACTCATAATAGAGTAAGTAGCCACTCTTGGCCTGATTCTTATTGTAAAGTAATTTATGAAGGAAAACACTACACAAGTGGTTTTCCTAAACGAGATCGATGCCAATTCAGTTGGTATTGTGACGGAAGACATGATAATCCATATCCAGGACCGACTTGGAGTAGGGTTCAGGATTTGGCAAGTTATTATTATGCAAATGCAGATGATTTAAGAGATATAACAGATGGAGCAACACATTACCATGCTGATTATATTGATAGCCCCAGATGGGCAACGTATAAGAAAAAAACAGTGCAAATAGATACGCATATATTTTATAGGTAAATTATGCCAACATATGATTATGAGTGTGTGGAATGTGATTTTGAATTTGAAGATATTCTTCCTATTGCAAGAAGGAATGAGCCTTTGGAAAGCCATTGTCCTGAATGCAATGGGGAGATAAAAATGAAAGTTGCAAGCCCGATGTTTGTTTATGATAACATTTCAGGTACAACTGCTAAAGGCCATCGAAAAAAACCCGATGAAGCTTTTACAGATCATCTGAAACAAATGAAAAGGAATTATCCGGGAAGTAAGATGAATGTTTGATCATGTAGAACTTGAATTTGAAGAATTAAAGTCAATCACCACAAGTGGTTCCAGAGTTTATGAAACCCCTGACGGAACCTTTCCATCCATTACAACAGTACTAGGTAGAAAAAAAGCTCAATTTTTTAAAGAATGGCGAGCTAGAATTGGTGAAGAAGAAGCCAATAAAATAACAACTCAAGCCACACGTCGCGGAACAAAAGTACATAAAGTTGTAGAAAATTATATTTTAAATCAAGAAGATTATTTTGGAGATTCTCTACCGCATGTTCGCGAGATGTTTAATACAATCAAGCCCCACCTAGATAAAAATCTCGATAATATTGCAGGCATTGAAATTCCATTATGGAGTAAACAATTAGGAGTCGCCGGCCGTTGCGACTGTGTTGCCGATTGGAAAGGCCAAAAAGCAATTTTAGATTGGAAGACTTCCGGAAAACTTAAAAAAAGAGAATGGGTTGAAGAATATTTCCTCCAGACAACAGCTTATTCAATAATGTTTGAAGAAAGAACTAAAATCCCAATAAATAATATTGTTATAGTAATAGCAGTTGAGAATGAAGAACCTCAAATTTTTGAAGAGAAATCTTTTGATTATTGGCGATTGCTTGAAACAACATTAAAAGAATGGATATAATGAAAATTTTAATTACTGGAGTTAAAGGATTTATAGGTCATCATTTATTTAATTTTTTAACTGAAGAGGGTCATGAAGTTTATGGTATTGATAATTGTTCGGGATTAGGTTGGGAGGATCGCGAAGTTCCTCATTCTCATTGTGATATTACCACAGATGATTTACCTCATGTTGATGCAAAAGTTGTAGTTCATTTAGCTGCGAGAGCCGGTGTTCGTAATAGTTGGGATCCAAAATATTTAAAAGAATATTATGAAGTAAATATTAAGGGAACAAAACGTATCTTTGATACTTATAAAAATTCTAAAATCTTATATGCATCGAGTTCTTCAGTTTCGGATATGAAAAGTCCTTACGCAATGACTAAAGGGGTCTGTGAAGTAATGGCACCAACTAATGCTATAGGAATGAGATTCTTTACAGTATGGGGATCGAATTCGCGACCTGATATGTTTTATAGACAATTACAAGAAGGAAATATTAATTATTTAACAACTCATACGAGAGATTGGTTATATGTAAAAGATTGTGTAAAAGCTATATATTTACTAATGACTGAAACTCCTGTATGGAAAAAATTTCCTAAAGTTTTTGATATTGGATATGGAACACCAAAATCTGTTTATGATTTTGCTAAAGAACATGCACCGGAAGATATTGATATTGATTCAATTGATTTTAAAAATGTAACCGGTGAGAGCGAAGAAACTTGTGCTGATCCTACTGAAATTAAAAAGTTTGGTTGGGAAGCAAGCTTTGCGAGTGATGATTTTAATGTAGAATAATGTTATGTAGTTATCCCTTTAAACAAATTACAATTAGAGATTGGGATGGAGACAAAATTAAATGGTTTCATCCTTGTTGTAATATGTCACGACCCGATTGGGAAGACCCAATGGAATGGGAAGAGACAGATCTTACCCCCGAAGAAGCTTTTAATTCAAAACAATTTAAAGAATTACGCGAAGCTTTATCTAATAATATAAAACATCCATTTTGTAAAACTTGTTGGGATATGGAAGATAGAGGTATCGAATCTTTCAGAATCCATAATGATGATACTATTCCCAGAGGAAAATTAGATGTAGTTGATTTCATTTTTTCTAATAAATGTAATCTGGCTTGTAGAATGTGTGATCCTCAAACGAGTCATAGATTAATGTTAGATTATGAATTCTTTAGCAAAGAAGGCATACTTCATGAAGTTGAAGAGTCTACATCTGGTAAATTTAGGGGGCGGATTACAATTCCCAAAACTTCCAATTCAAAACAATATAATTGGCTTTTAAATAATCCCTTAAAGGAACTTAGATTCAGTGGAGGGGAACCTTTTTTTGATACACAAGTTTTGAAACTTCTCGATAAATATATTGATAATGGATGGGCTAAAAATACTATTCTTGCGTATCATACTAATGGTACAATGTTTAACGATCGATTAATTAAAAAATTAAATAAATTTAAAAAGCAGCATCCTAAATTAAGTATAGATTCAGTTGAAGAAGGTTACGAATATATAAGATATCCTCAATCGTTTGATGAACTAGATAAGACCATAAGATTATTTTTAACAACTTCTACAAATTTAGGAAGAGTTAATGTGGCAGTTGTTGTTTCTGCTTTAAATATTTTAGATTTGCTTAATCATTGGCAATGGTGTTGCACCTTACCTAAAAAAGTTTATGTTTCATATTGTGAAGTATATCCAGATAATCGAGGTATAAGCCCGATTCATCTAAGCAGACAATTGTTAGAAAAAGTTCCTCGGATAGATTCGAAAAAGTTTAATCAAATACGCAATTCATATTTTAAAAGAAATGTGGAAAATAAAAAGAAAATGCTTAAAGAAATTACACTATTTGATTTTTCTCGAAATCAACAATTTCAAAATTATTTACATCCATATTTAACACAATGGTTAGAATCGTAGTAGTCGGTGGCGGTTCCGCAGGTTGGACAACTGCTAGTTATATAAAAAATTCTATTGATTGTGAGTTGACAGTTATTCACGAAGAGCAAAATAACCCGATTGGTGTTGGTGAAACAGTAACACCGACATTGCGTTTGATAGCCGAAAATGCAAATATTTCAGAAAATGTTTGGTTAAAAGATAGTGATGCTACATTTAAATATGGAATTAAATTTAATGATTGGAATTATTCAGGTAGCGTGTGGTATCATTTATTTGAAGATGCTTTCGAATTTTCAGAAACAAAAGTAGATTCTGTTGAGTATTGTATCAATAATTTAGATATGTCCACAAAATATTTTAATTTATTTCACGGTCCTCAACAATATTTGCTTGATAAAAATTTAACTCCTTATCCAAAAACAATTAGTGATCGACCAGGGCATGCATATCAAATATTAGCAGATAAATTTGGAGCGACATTACAGAAACATCTCAATGATTACACATTAATTACCAGTGGTGTAAAAGATGTTTGCATAAATGAAAATGGTATAGAATTTTTACGTTTAGAAAATGGCCAAACCGTATATGGTGATGTATTTTTTGATTGCTCTGGTTTTAATAGAGTTTTGATTTCAAAATTGTCTGATTATGAAAGTTATGATGACATGATTTGTAATAAATTTGTTGCTGGAAAAGTCAGAGGTGTTCCTAAACAACATAAAATTTATACGGAATTGACTGCAAAACCTGATGGATGGTTGTGGGATGTGAACACACGTAATAGAACTGCGGGTGGATTTATCTATTCAGATTATTTTACTACTGATGATGAGGCAAGAAAAATTTTAAAAGATGCTTGGAATGGCCAAATAGATTTTGTATTTGATTGCATAAAATATGAAAATGGATCTATGAAAAATGTTGCGGTCGATAATTGCATATCAAATGGGCTGGCACAGAGTTTTATAGAACCTATGGAAGCGACTTCATTGATGTTAACCTGTGTGACGGTAATTAATTTTGTAGACCAATATAAAAAGAAAAAGAAATGGACTTCAAAAGAATCTAAAGTTTTATCTAGGCATCTCAAAAGATTTCTCAAACATTCAAAAGAATTTGTAAAATATCATTATACATTGAGTGACAGAACTGATTCCGAATTTTGGAGATATTGGAATAATCAACAAAACATTGAAGAATATAATGATTATTTGAATATGTTTCTTTCTAAAAAGAGATATTGTAAAAAAGGAGAAACCATTTTTAATCATTTTAACCTTGCATCAATGTTAATTGGTTACGAAAAACCGTACTTAAACAAAACAAAAAATATGAAATATGTAGATTGGACAGAGCCTGATTACGATATAGATTATTCAAACAATATTACACATGATGATTTTTTGACTATGGTACATGTATGATAATAAACAAGATAGTCAACTTTTGGAAAAAAAACTTTGGGAATAAAGATTTTAAATTTCCTTGTACTTATAAACCAGGCAGAAATAGCAAAGCATTTGAAGATTCTATAGATGAGATATTACGAGAAAAGTATCCTGAGCAGTGGAAGAAGCGCGGAGGGAAATGAAGAAGATAGGCAACTTTTACATACAAGATGATGATTCATTTTTTGAATATATGCATTCAAGCGGTTTTCCTATGGATGGTAGTATTCATAGAGAAATACTTAAATCAGTACCTAAGGGTAATGCTATTGATGTAGGAGCTCATGTTGGTATTTGGAGTAGGCAATTAACTAAAAAGTTTGATGAAGTGTATGCTTGGGAACCTATAGAAAGTAATTGTGAATGTTTAAGACAAAATGTACCCGATGTAAAAATATTTCCATTTGCCGCAGCTTCTAAACAAAGCAAAAAATTTGCTAAGCCTGATCAAGAAGGTAATTATGGAGGTTATCAATTAAATGAAGAAGAAGGCGAAGAAGTAATAGTAAAAGTTATTGATGATTTCGATTTTAAAAATATTACTTTTATACAAATGCATATAAAAGGTATGGAATATGAAGCATTGTTAGGATTAGAAAGAACTATTGAAAAATATTTACCTACAATAGTATATCAAGCATATCCTCATCAATTAAAACAGTATGGACATAGTGAAGAAGATATTGAAGTATATTTAAATAGTTTTGGTTATAAGATAGAATCATTGCAAGAATTTAAGTCATGGGATATAACTTATAGAAGGACGAAGCTTTGTCTATGAACATAATAATTTTAGGCGGTGGAAGCGCCGGTTGGTTAGCTGCCGCATATTTATCCCAAACTAATAAAGTTGAAATAAAACTTCCTAAAAATTCCAAACCTATAGGTGTTGGAGAAAGTACATTACCTGGACTAGTTAAATTCTTTGATTATTGTGGAATATCTGAAGATGATGTAATTAATAAGTGTGACGGCGTAATTAAATATGGTATTAAACATCATGGTTGGCATAAAACTGATTGGATACACCCGTTTCCCAATAATATGCATGCTTATCATTTAGATGCGTTAAAAATGATTATTCTTCTAGAAGAAATAACGCGACCTAGATTATGTAAAGTGGATAATCCTGATCTAGTAATAGATTGTACTGGATTCAATAGTGATTTTTCTAAAAATAAACAATTTGGTTCTTATAAAACTCTGTCTAATAATATGGCCCTCTTCGCGCCTGGTGATTCTAATTGTCAATCTATAACAAACACTTTCGCTATGGATTATGGGTGGATGTGGAATGTAGATTTAAGATCAAGGAGTGGTAATGGGTATGTTTTTAATAATAATTTTATAAGTGTAAATGATGCCATTGAAGAATTTAAAAATAAAAATGTAGGTAATGTTAAAGCCGAAGACATTCGCGCCATTCCCTTTAATAATAGATATTGTTTAACTCCGTGGTTGGGGAATACCGTATCTGTGGGATTAAGTTGTGGATTTGCAGAACCTCTTGAAGCTACAGGACTTTTTCTAATAACATGGGCGATAGAAACTATTGAAAAATTAAAATATAAAAAAAATAAAGAGGAAATATTTAATCGTTCATATGTTAGATTGTGTCGGCATGTATATGATTTTTTAGAATTGTTTTACACTTCTTCTAAAAATGATCATACTGAATATTGGAGATCTTTAAAAAAATATCATACATTGAATAAACCCAAATATCAAATTAATTTTTTTAGGGAAAATTATTCTTATAAATTTTTAAATGATGCCGCGGCATGAAAAATATATATCTATTACAATTAACGGCTCCTTTAATAGACTCTTCAACTGGCACTGAAATGTCAAGTAATAAATCGGCATTTTTACCATATTCCGCCGGCCTTCTTTGGTCTTATTGTTTACAAAATAAAATAATATCCGATAATTTTATATTAAAAGATTTGGTGTTTAATATAGATAATTTAGATTATTATATTGATAATATGGGACAACCAGATATAGTTGCTACTAGTAATTATATGTGGAATTCTAATAAGCACCTTTATATATTAAAAAAAATAAAAAAAAAGTATCCTAATTGTTTGATTATTTGTGGCGGACCACATGTGCCTAATTCTAATGATAGCAAATGGTATAATTCGCATGACTATGTAGATATTGGTGTTGTGGGAGAAGGAGAAAAAGTCTTTGAACAAATTTTATTAGAATATTTTAATAAAAAAGATTTTTCTGAGATACCGGGTCTTATTTTTAGAAAAAATAATAAAATTTTTAAAACGAAGCCGGCTTCCAGAATTAAAGATATTAATACAATCCCTAGTCCATATTTGTCGGGTCTTTTTAATAATATTATATTAAAAAATCCTTCGGTTAATTTTCACGCTACCGTTGAGATGGATAGAGGTTGTCCATTTAAATGTACTTTTTGTGATTGGGGTAGTTTAACTGCACAAAAAATGATAAAATTTGATGAACCGCGATTATTTAAAGAATTCGAATGGGTTAGTCGTAATAAAATAAATTATCTTTGGTTCACAAATAGTAATTTGGGCATATTTAAAGAAAGAGATTATAATATAATAGATAAGGCAGTGGGATATCATGAAGCCACAGGCTATCCCAAAAAAATAGCACACTCAGGTTATGCAAAAACACCACCAAGTAAAAATTCTTCATTACAAATACAACAACGATTATTAGAGGGTATTGAGAATAATAATACTGTTCCTAGAGTAGCTTTACAATCTACCAATCCAGAAGTTTTATCTAATATTAAAAGAAAAAATATGAGCATTGTCAATGCAGATAAGATGGATTCTACAGAGAGAGAAGTTGAATTAATATACCCCTTACCAGGTACTACGTATGATGGGTGGGTTGATGAGTTATCCGCGTTAATGCCTGTTAAAAAATTAAAAATAAACGTATATCCTTGTTTGATTTTACCTAACGCGGAACTTAATGATAAATCTTATAGGGAACGTTTTAAAATAAAAACAAAAATTATCCCTTTTAATGTCGACATGGAAGAATGTGAAATAATTACTTCTTTGAAATCTATGTCTTATGAAGATGTTGTTAAAGGCTGGATGTTCGCATGGATTGTTATGAATTTTTGGTTTGGAGAACAACGAATATTAAAATACATATATTATGATTATTTAAAAGATGAAGTTACATTAAAAGATTTTTTTGTTAAATTTCAAGATTATTTAGAAAGTGATCCGATATTCATCACTTCCAAGTTTCAAGATATGCAAACAACAATCATAGGCGTATTATATAATCAAATAAAAAATAATATTCATAATACATATGATGACTATGATCATGTGGTTGATAATACACGTTCCATCAAGTATCTTCGACAAAATATTATTTTAGTTTTAAAGGACATTGAAAATTTTATATCCATATATTTTAATAAACATATACATAATTTAAGTGCGGGTTATGGTCGGCTGCATCCGAACCGGTTTGGAAGTAGTATAGTATGTGGGAATAGATTATTAAATGATGATGATTTACTGATAATATTGGAATTTTTAGTTGAATGTTCATATTCAAGATACAATAATAATGTGAGTTTAAAAAGTATCAAATATAATGAAGCCAAATGGGTGGGAACTTTTATAGGTTCAACTTTAATTTCTATGAGTGGGGTTAAATGGGAGGAAGAATTAAAAGGATACCGCTTATTATTCAGAGGCGCTTCTCTTCCTGGATATGTAAAAAAAGTATCGAGAGATATTACACAAAGTTCGTATCAATGGAGCCATATAAACATCCAAAAGGAAATTACCGGCGGTGTCGGTCCATATTATTTAACAAATAATGTAGATTCTAAAACTGGTGTCAGGAGTTATAAATTTTCAAACATTATGAAAAAGTTATCCCAAAAAGGTATCGTGGATTTGGTGGAATGTAAAATGTTTAATAATGTAAAACAAAATATTTGGAGATATAATTTATGAATATATCTATGTATAGTAGTGGTTCCACAGGAAAGCAAAAAAAAGTTACGCATGACATAAAAAAATTTTATCAAGCAGGACATTGGTTAGTTGAAAAATGGGGAATAGATGAACGAGATGTTATTATAAATCCTTTTCCGTCATGGACTATAGCATGTTGGGCATTTTGTATAATACCCGCAAAGATTACTCATTGCGACGTAGTAAATGTTAAATTTGAACCTTTGAAATTCTGGGATGTTGTAGAAGAAGTTAAACCAACAGTTCTTACATTGGCAGTTGGAACATGGCGAATTCTTGCTAAAAGAAGAAAACCAAATCTTGAATTTGTTAGAAATTTTTCTACAGGTTCTGCTCCAGTTACTGATGAAGATATTTTATTAATGAAATCAACAGGTGCTCAAAATGTTTGGAACATATATGGCTCTACAGAATGCATTCCGCCAGTAATGATTTCAAATGGTGCTGTTTTTAATTTTAAAGACTCTCCATATTATTTGGAACACGAAGATACATTATTTGTTGATGGTGTAAATACAGGTGATACATTTAACCTTGACACAGGAGAATTTTTGACTAGATCAACTCAGATAAAGAATGATACATGGAAGTCTTAACGGAAAAAGAATATTACACATATCATACCCAAAATTTAGTTCCCACAAAGTTAAAAATAGATAGTGAAATATTTGTAAAAGAAATATCCAAATTTAATTTTCTTCCGTGGGGAGATGTTCACCTAGAATTTCCAAGATCCGCGGTTCCTTTAATCAATGAAGATGGTATTTTTAAAAAAGATGACCCTGCGTGTTATCCATTAGATAGATGGAATTTTTTATTAGAATATCCACAATTTAAATATAAAGAATGGACAGATGATCATCTAATTAAATGGAAAGAATGGAATTCTCGGGAAATTGATATGGACAGCATTGTGAATGAAAAACATTTTAAAGTGCCAACCGATGCATTAAAGATTTCTAGCCTATCTGCATTAAGTGAATTATCGCCTTATATGTATAGAAGCTGCATACTCAAATGGGATTATTTGGGCCATTTTAAAAAACATATAGATACATGGCATCCAACACAATGGATTAAATTATGGGGCACTACTAATCCCGACGGCATGGTTATACGTTATGAAAAAGATGGTAAAATGGTAAGCGAATCGCATATAGAACAAGGCCGGCTCTATTTACATGATTCCATTAAACCTCACGAAGGGCTAGCCTTTGCTGATGATGTATACCAGTTTTTTATATCATTGAATCCTCGAGCACTGGATGTTTTATGGTAAAAAAATTCATAGATTGTAGTGAGCATTGGAAAAATGGAAATGTTTCAGAAATTAAAAATTTTGCAGATGAGTATGGATATCTTTTTTTCAAACAATGTTTAGATGTAGAAGAGAATTTAAATGTTAAACGCCAAATAGACGAAATTTTATTAAAATATAATTATATTACTGAAACTGGGGATTTTAATACAGATTTTCAAGATATGTTTTATGCGGGCGGAGTGGGCCCGGATGAATATTTTACTGATATTAATTATCTGGAAGATTTACATTCATATATGCATCAAAAAATGTTTTATGATGTAATGAAAATAATTACTGGCAAAGATTGCATACCTATACCCAGATTAGTTCAAAGGACAATTTTTCCTAATAATCCCAGATTGACAACATTACCACATCAAGATCATTGGTATGCTGGAATGTCAAATGATTTGTGGACGATATGGGTTCCTTTTGGAGACGTTCCTATAGAGCTTGGTACCATGAAAATAAATTCTCAATCTCATATTCTTGGAGAAATTCCTCCAGAACAAAGATATTTTCATGAAAAAAATCAGATGATTGCATTTCATCCAACTAACTTTGAAGAATGGGTTTCTGATAATTTTCAAACAGGAGATTTTTTAATGTTCAATGTCCTCACTCAACATGGAAACAATCATAATATATCATCTAAAGTTCGGAGTACCTTAGACGTTAGATACCAACCCATAGATGAGAGATTTTTTGATTTATTTTTTGATACACATTCTAAAGATTTGGAATGGAAAGATATATATTCAAATTTTAAAGATAAATCAAAATGTTTTTATTGGGATAGATATAATTTAAATATTGTTCCGGATGAATCGTTATCCAGCGCCGTTCATGATAATCATGCAACTATAAAAATAGATTTTAATGATACATTGCAATGAATAAAAATTTATACATGTGTCAAATAACCCCAGCTGACGAAACTATAGGGGGCATGTCAGAATGTGAGTGGGCCTTCTTGCCTTATACGGCAGGGGTATTGTGGGAATATGCTTACCGCAATGAATTGATTAAAAATAATTATATTCTTAAAGACACTATTGTGTTTAGGGATCCTTTAAATGATATATTAGATTCCTTAGATCATCCAGATGTGGTAGCATTTTGCTGTTATGTTTGGAATACAAGCTTTCAATGTATTATAGCAAAAAAAATTAAAGAACTATATCCTAATTGTCTTATTATTGTTGGCGGTCCTCATATACCAATTAAACAGGATAAGTGGTTTAAAGATCACCCATATATTGATATTGCTGTTGTAAATGAAGGCGAAGAAATTTTTGAAAATGTTTTATTAGAAGGAATTAATGATATTCCAGACTATTCTAAAATAAATGGGATCATATTAAATGATACTAATGATATTCTGAGAACTTCTTCCCATCCTAGAATGAAAGATCTTGATGTAATACCAAGTCCTTATCTCACTGGATTTTTTGAAAAATTAATGACAGATCATCCCAATGTAAAATTCCATGCTACATGGGAATCTAATAGAGGATGTCCCTTTAGATGTTCTTTTTGTGATTGGGGAGGATTAACTTATCAAAAAGTAAAAATATTTGATATAGATCGGTGTAAGGATGAAATTACATACATTGCGGATAAAAAAATGTTTGCAATGTGGATATCTGATGCAAATTTTGGTATATTTAAAAAAAGAGATATTGAACTCGTGCAACATTTGGTTGATGTTTACAAAAAAGAGGGCTATCCTGAATTTTTTCCAACCTTAGGGTATGCCAAGACGCCACCGAAAAAAAATGGAGTTGCGGAAATTCAGAAATTAATCAGAGAGGCATTACCCTTTGATAAAACACCATCGCCCAGAGTAGCTATACAAAGTTTTGATCATGATACATTAGCTAATATTAGGCGAGATAATTTAAGCATAGCTGATCTAGATCTAATAGTAGATAATCAAAAGCAAAATGATGTGCCTTTTGAAGTTGAACTTATAATTCCTTTACCGGGAATGACATATAATAGTTTTATTTCTGATTGGGAATATTTTTTACAAAATGATTCGTCTGATGGGATGATATATCCAGCCATGGTTCTTCCTAATTCCGAATTTGGTGCGCCGGAATATCAAAAAAAATATAAAATCAAAGTTAGAAATATGCCATATAATTATTTTGTAAGTAAGGAATTTTCCGAGAGGCGTATATATACCAGCTTAGACAAATATAAAAATGAACATTTAGAATATGCTGATATAATAGTAGAAACCGCTTCAATGTCAGAATCTGATGTTATTAAGTGTTGGATGTTTTATTGGATAATAGAATGTTTTTGGTATCATATTATTCTAAAAGACGTTGTAAGTTATATAAGCAAATGTATCAATGTTCCACTAGTTGAAGTTTTTAAAAAATTGCAAACATATATTATTAATTCTCATGGAATAATACATGAAAGATATTCAGAATTAGAATCTTTAATAAACAAGAGTTATTTTGCATATGATATGAAATCTTTAAAATTTCAAGATGTTAAATTTTTCAAGGAACATCATATGTTTTTTTTCCACGATGTCACAACATTTATTTCTGAAGCATATATAAATACTTTAAATGATGAACAGTTCGCCGAGGTGATTGAAATGATAAAATCTAAATCCGATTCGGATTTTTACTATCGAGATGTAACAAAAAATATCACGGAGCAATCCGGATTGGCGGAGAGGAATGAAATCTATGCATGACGTAGAAAAACGAATTCAACATAATGCTACGGACAGCGCTGTAATGCATGGTTTATATGAAACCGTTCATAATGATTGGTCTGGTGATATTAATGATTATGATATGTCTCCATATACAGATTCCAGTGAGGCATTTCATGATGGTGATTTTGACGAGATTAAAAAAAGGGCTAAGTTAGATGGTTACTTATATATAAAAGGAATAGTGGATGTAGAAAGAAACATATCTTTAAGGGATGATGTTTTGCGTATATGTAATGAACAAAATTTATTATTAAAAGATGATATTTTACGCGATGATGTAGATGTTAATTCCGGATCTGGGCCCCATGCATTTTGGGAAAAATGCGTTAAATTACAATCTTTTAATGAATATTTACATAAAGAACCTTCTGTACTTAAATTATTTTCTCATATGTATGGCGAAGAATTTGTTTTATTGCCTAGAGTACTTTTTAGATTTTTTAAAAATAATGGTGAATTTTCTAAATTACATCAGGATTTTTGGTATTCCGGAATTGCGCGAAATATGTGGACCGCGTGGGTCCCATTAGGCGATACTCCCATGGATAAGGGTGTTATAGTAACTGCGAAGGATAGTCATTTAAATTTGGGTTTTATTCCAAATGAAGATAGATTTTATGACCAATCCGATCAGATAACTTTTAAACTAAAAAAAGATGATCATGAATGGTTAACCAATGATTTTGAAAGCGGCGATGTATTCTTTTTTCATAATCTGACTACCCATTTTAGTACAACTAATACAACGAATCATATAAGACTTTCTGCTGATTTTAGATTTATACCATTATCTGATCCTTTAGCAGATTATTTTTTTATACCTCATATGACCGAGTATACGTGGGATGAAATATATGAAGATTGGGACAGTACAGATTATCAATGGTATTGGTCTCACTTAGAATCAAAGTTTGTATCGGCAGATAAAATAGACGACATAACAAACAATATTATGAGTCACACCACTCAATTTTAAATAATTATATGAAAACAAGTAAAATACCTGGATTAGGAAGCTTTGGCCTATTCATAGATAATCTACGTTATGAAGATATTACTCCCGAATTATGGAATGAGATCGCCACTTTATATTTGGACAATTTAGTAATTATAATACGCAATTGTGATTTTACTTTACCACAATTCGAAGAGCTAACCTTGAAATGGGGTGATGGCACTAGTACTTTTTTATTTAATATTACCAAAAAATATGGGTTCGCAGATGTTTTTCAATTTGCTGAAAATATGTCGAAATTAAACTTAACTGATGAAGAGAAGCAATGGTTTAGAGCAGTAGATAAGATTAAGGCTACTGATATAGATAAAGAAAAAGCTGCAGCAGTTAGAGTAACATCTAGAAGAGATTCTAATGGTGATTTTATGGGAATGTTTCCCGATGGAGACCTGCTTTGGCATGCTAATGAATCTGGCAATTTTTTATTCGCGCCTAGCGTATCTTTTTATGGATATGCAGATGTCATAGGATCCTCTACCGGGTTTTTGACTACGGCCGATTGGTATGAAGAACAGACAGAATCTTTTAGAAGTGAGCTCGATGATATGATTCTCATACATGATTTTACTAAAAATAGATTTACTCCCGAATTATCGGAAGATGAACAACAAGTAATAATTAAAAATAATATGTGCCCCGAAAGAAGTGAACTGCCCATGGTTATGCAGTCTCCCGGCGGAATAAAGGGTTTACATTATACTATTACCAGCACTGTTGCCGGAATTAAAGGCGCGACTGATTCTGAATTTAAAAAAATAACCGATAATATAAATAAAACATTATTAGTAGATAAATATATTTACGATCATTGGTATAAGTCCAGTGATTTAATTTTTCTTGATAATACTATTTCTCTACATAGGCGTCAAGGAGATTTATCTACTGGCAGATTAGGATATAGGATCCAACATAATTTAAGATATATTCAAAGAGTTGATAGTCTATATTTAAAAGAACCATGGAAATCACAATATATAAAAGAAATTAATGAGATGAACAATATTTTAGGATATACTGATGAAAGAATTCCAGCGTTCAATTCTTATTAATCAAAAGGGAATTAAATGATAAAAGATAACGGATGGTATAGACACGAAGACGATACAGCACTTAGAGACAAGCTAGCTGATGACTTTCCCATTGGAGATAATGATGCGTCTCTTAGTCTTCATCAGAAAATATTAGATGATTTAAATTTATCTAATAAAAGAACAGCAATAGATATTGGAGCATATACGGGGGCCTGGTCAACTGCATTGAGTAAAGATTTCAACATAGTGCAAGCATTTGAACCTTCTGCATCTAACATTGATTGTTTTCAGAAAAATACCGAAAGTCTATCCAATATAGAAATATACAAAGTTATTATTTCACACCGATTTAGTAAACAAATTACTCTGTCGGATGGTTGGGATTATAATGTGAACGTATTTTTGAAAGATGGTTCAATGGGAGGACAGTATAAAGGGGGCGAGTTAGGTCTCATAGAATTAACTGATGACGCTGACCATAGTTCTTCCAGATTTGTCAGAAATGATATAGCAGTAAATGCGGCTAAATATACTCTTCCGGATGATGCTACTCTTCCAATGAAAGAACTTGATGAATATGATTTCCCCGATGTTGATTTAATTAATTTACATACTAATGGTTGTGAATATCTTGCTATTATGGGAGCCATTAATACTATACAAACACACAGGCCCGCTATAATATACCAAGTATACGAAGATCAAATGGGTTATTATGGTCATGCATCAGATTCTGTTAATTTTGGTCCCGGTACAGATAAAGCAAATGAACCTTTCAATATAAATATTACTACGGTTAATGATTTTTTTGCTAGTCTAGGATATTCTATCACAACAGTTGATTCTTTTGTAAAATGGGGCATGACGTATAGGATAGCTGTTCCCGATTAATATGATTAAAAACTTCACATGTGAATTTCCATATAGCATGTTAAACATGACCATGGAAGGGGATTATCAAACTTGTTCTTGGTCTAAAGTATATCCAAAATATCATAATTCATCGCCGAATAATTTCTTTAATAGTTCTTTATTAAAAAATATTCGATCAGATATGGCTAATGGCATATTTTCTTCTGATATACAAGACATGTGCCAATTTTGTATAAAATTAGAAAACTCTAATGAAACGTCTCCTAGAATTCCTTTTATTAAGCCACCTAAGGAAGAATTAACTCATATTAATTTAAATCAAATTGGTAATCAATGCAACCTACGATGCGCTGGTTGTGGTCCTGAAAGGTCTTCCAGATATGGACCATTAATAGATAATTGGAATTATAATATTGATGAATTTAAAGATATTAAAAAAATTGGGTTTATAGGAGGCGAAGCATTATTAATGAAAAGTGTAAAAGACGCACTATTTAATCTTGATGCAGAATTTGTACTCATAACTAATGCCACCGTTTTTCCCAAATGGTTATATAAATTAACTAAGAAGAAAATTAAATTTATAGTTTCGATAGATGGTGTTGGGCAATTAGATGATTATATTCGTCAAGGTTCCAATTTTACTAAAAAACATTTAAATGTAAAAAAATATGCGGAATACTTTGATATAGATTTCTACTGTACCATGCAAATGATGAATTATAAGTATTTAAATGATATTAAAAATTATGTGTCTGGTGAATTTGGGAAAACATTAACTACAGTTAATAGATTGATGATACCTAGTATTTTAGATGCTATAAATTTACCTATTCCATATAAGCTTCAAAATAGTGAAAGCCACCAGTTAACAAAATCTTTTAAACATGCTGAACCAGATTTAGGCAAATTTAAATCAGCCATGAGTTTTTTAAAAGTGCGCGATGTTCAATATAATAAATCATTATTAGATTTTTTACCGGAATTTGAAGATGAATATAAGCGAGCTCTACCTTCTGAATATCTCTTAGAGGATATGGGTAAAATAACTGACAATGTCCCACCCATTATAATGTATAATATATGATATTTGGAACAGTTGAAAAGTGGGGCGATGATGGTCACGCTTTAAAAGGTAAAGGTACTGGAATTGAAGATGCTATAAAAGCCGGCTTTGATACTTTTGATACTGCTCCTGTATATTTAAATGAGAAAGAAGTTGGTAATGATCTTGAGGGTATCTTTCAAGTCCAGTCCAAATTAGATTATTTTAAATGGGGATATGAAAATGTTATTGAGGAGTTTGAAAAATCTAGTGAACATTTAAGTATAACAACATATTTAATACATTGGCCCGTTTTACCATTAAAAGAATTAAAAGAAACATGGAGAGCATTTGAACATCTTAAAAATGAAGGCCAAGTTGAAAAAATAGGTGTCTGTAATTTTACAATTAAACATCTTCAAAAATTATTAGATATATGTGAAATACCACCTGATATAAATCAATTTGAATTGAATATATTTTGTCAGAATGATGAATTAATTAATGAATGTAAACGTCATAACATTGAAGTACAGTCTTATTCTTCCATTTGTAGAGGTAAACCTCCGTCTTTGCCGGGTGAGACATCAATCTCATCAGGTGTTATGCTTGATTGGTTATTATCTAAAGGTGTTAATCCAATTGTTAGAAGCACTAAAATTAATCGATTACAAGAGATGATAAAACTCGAAAGCGGATTAACAGAAAGGTCTTTAGATCATTATAAAGAATATGATAGACAATTTCGTCGATGTCCAGACCCAAATACCATGGGGGATTGGTCATGAGATGTAGTGCGCCATGGGTGGCAATAAGACAAGATGAAAATGGAAGTGTAGTTCCTTGTTCAACATATTTTAATAGATTTAAGAATGTAAAAATTGGTGAAACTCATAAAAATCTTCAAGAATTTTTTGATGGTAAAGAATACTATAATTTTCGTATGCGAATGGTTACCAATGAAGATATTCCTGGATGTATAGAATGTAAAGTTGATGCTAAAAACGGTAATCCTAGTCATAGAGATTATTGGAATGAAAAATATCCTCACGTTGTAACTCCTTCTATAAGAGAATTAGAATTATGTTTAAGTAATAAATGTAATTTTCAATGCATCATGTGTTGCAGCCATTTTAGTCAAAATTGGTATGAGGATGATATAGCATTAAATAATATTGGAGTAGATAAAGTTGGACAAATATCTCCTCAAAAACATTTAACTTCTCCATATGATTTGTTCAATGTAAATCTAGAAAATTTAACATTATTAAGAATCCTTGGAGGAGAGCCACTAATAGAAGATAATTTTTTAAAAGTTTTTAAAGTTTTAGAAGATCAAAAAATTATTCAAAATGTTGAATTGTTTATTAACACAAATAATTCTGTTTTTCCAAATAAAAAATGGCAATATTATTTGCCCAAATTTAAAAAGATTTCTTTAGTATTAAGTATAGATTCTATTGGTAAATTAGGTGAATGGAATAGACGCGGTTTAAATATAAAAGATTTTAAAATTAATTCTGCAAAATGGATGAATTATACAACAAACATTTCTTATAATTCTGTAATTCATAATTTTTCTATTCTAGGTTTAAATGATTTAATCAATTGGATAGACCTTCCAATTCATTACGGTATGGAAGGCGAAAACCACGCATTAGATTTAATATTAAAACCTCATTATTTAAGTATTTTACATTTACCAGATATTACAAAAGAATTAATATCAAATAAATTAGATAAAAAATTAGACAAGGTTTCTGAATTCATGTTTAGTGAAAAAAATAATCCAGAATATACAAATCAATATATAAAATTTTATAAGTATTTTCAAAAATGGGGAATGCCGAAAGAATGTCAAACCATTTACGATAGTGTATGCGAAACATATTAGCAGTAGCAATGCCGGAGGAATATGATAATCCGGATATTTTATTAGGAATCGGCGAAAAAAAATGTAAAGAAAGTTTAAGAAATTATTTACAATCTTTATCGTTGACTCAACAGTTATTAACACGAATAGTAAATTATGGTTCTTGTGGAACATATGTTTCAGGTCTAAGAGGCTTACATCAAATTACTACATTTAAACATGGAAACAAAATTTTAGGTAACAATATAGGATTGACTCTCTTATCTCAAGGTAAGTATGTTACAAAAAAAGTTGTTTCTCAAAATGTTTCAAATCCAGATTTAGTAGATTGTGAAGCCTTTTTCTTAAAAGAAATATGTGATGAATTTCTCGTAGGTTTTGAATGTTACAAATATATTACCGATGAAGTAGGTAATAATAATATAAAAGATTTATTTAATAATTTAGAAATAGGTAAAAAACTTTTTAAAGAATTTTATGATAGATAAAATATTAGATAAAGGATATTGTAAAATAGATTATCAAATTGATATCCCTATTAAAGAATTTGATAATGTAGAATGGAATAACTTTCACGATAACTATTGGAAAATGGAAATGTATGATTGGACTCCATTTCTAGAAATGAAGGCTGAAAAATGGTGTAGTGAAATGTATAATTTAAATATGGATATTTTAGATGATCCTTTATATGAAAATACAAAAAACTTTAAAGCTTCGATATTAAAATATAATAAAGGTTATATTAGAGAGCATACAGATAGAGGAATGTTATCTTTTCTTTATAACATTTATCCTGGAATGTATCTTAAAATAAATGAACAATGGGAAGAGTTGGATTATGGATTGTTTATTTGGCTCGGCGATATGGGAGCAAAACAATTTAATAAGCCGGCAATGGAACATAAAGTTGAATGTAAGAATAATCGTTGGTCTCTTAACTATTTTTCGGCACCAAGTAATATTGATTATCCATGGATTATTCCGGAGAATAATGAATAGATATATTATACAAACAATAATAACGTGTTCTGATAAAGCATTTAAAAATAAATATGAATTTAAAAAATGGTTTGAAATATCGTTGGTGCCCCAAAACAAAGATCCTTTACGAATATATAATTTTAAACTTATGGAGCAATATGGTCATGAACACTTTTTCTTAACCTTTACCCCGCCTAATATCGGTATATTAACACACATATATCAAACACAAGAAGAATATTATAATAGTATAAAATTAAGAAATGATCAAAAAAGATTAATGCATAAATATAATATAAGTTATACCGTTTCAGATGTTATGGAACAGATTATTGATTAATAAAAATTTAATAAGGAAATAATTATGGCACATGGTTCATTTAATAAGATGCTGCGAGAAACGATTCATGAATCTCAAAAGTGTCAGAGGAATTGGGATTTAAGTAAAGACATTCCTCAAGAAGATAAAGATTTAATTGTTGAGGCCGCAACTAATTCTCCTTCAAAACAAAATCTTAACTATTTTAATCTTCACGTTATTGAAGATCGAGATATGATTGAAAAAATTCATTCACACACAGAAGGCTTTGGACCAATCTATAAAACCTATGATGCGAACAAATCTCCTCATGAAAGATCTAAAGACGGTCGAGCTCACTTTGAAGAAGGTGATGGAGAGGGCGATTGGTATACTAATCCTCAAGTTTTAGGACAAATGCTATTGGCATTTACTAAAAATGAACCTACTCAAGTAAGAGAAGAGGATGATGATTATGAAGAAGATCGTGCAATGGCGATTGGTATTTCAGCCGGCTACGTAAATGTTATAGCAACGCAGATGGGTTATTCCACTGGTTGTTGTAAGTGTATGGATTCTCAAGCTGTTAAAGATATTTTAGGAGAGAGCCCTGTATTGTTAATGGGTGTTGGTGTTGCAGATACAAAAAGAGATAGACGAGAACATCACAGCGATCCTACTTTTACATTTCCATCATTAAAGCGCAATAAGCAAATCAGTGTTAATTATGTTTAGAAAATGCCTCTTTGTGATTTACCATTTAAATCTGTTTTTTTTATAAATCGAAAAAAAGATTTTCCTCTTTTTATGCCCTGTGAGGCTATAACTAAAAATAATGAAAGCCATTGCCCTATTCAAAAAATACCAAACCCCCTTGAATGGCAATCCAATGATTCGGAATTAAATCCGGAACAAATAATTGATTCTTCAAATTATCGAACCCTGCAGGATAACCACCTAAAGGGCGTAAAAGATAAAAGGTGTAAATTTTGTTGGGACCGAGAAAAAACAGGACCACATAGTCCCAGATTAAATCCTGACAAAATTGATAAAGACACTCTCGGATTAATGGTACATTTTTTATTAGATAATAAATGTAATATGGCATGCCGAATGTGTTCCCCGATGGCTTCAAGCTTACTTCAAAAAGATTTTAATTATTTCAAACGCCATGAAAGCATTGATGATATCACTTCGGTAACTGATGGATTTTTTTCTTCTAGTGATATATTAAGCTCAGTAGAATTGCCCCAATGGGAGTGGGTGATCAATAATATACACAAAATTGGTGCATTAAAAGTAACTGGAGGAGAACCTCTTTTTAATAAACAATTTATTAATGCCATGATACCGCTAAAAAAAGATGGGTTAAATTTAAATGTAACAACGAATGGGTCTTTATTTACTAATAAAATTTGTGATATTCTTAACGACTTCAAGGGATTATATTTTACAATATCGATTGATTCAATAGGGAAAAATTTTGAATATGTGAGATATCCATATACTTTTAAAAAAGTAGAAAAATCAATTGCTAATTTTATTAAAAAATGTTATAATATAAGAGAAATTAAATATAATTGTGTAGTAAGTTCATTAAATATATTTTATATAGATGAATTGATAAACTGGAATAATGATTCATTTAATATTTATTTTACTGAAGTATATCCCAATCTCAGAGGTATAGGTATAAAAAGATTACCTATATTTTTATTAAAAAAATTATATAATAAAATTCTTAATGTAGAGTTTAGTGATCATATGTTATTAAATATGATTCAAGATGCTATTGATAATAATCAAGAAGATAAACAAAAGATGATTAAAGAAATAAAATTGTTTGATTCATCTCGTAATCAGAATTTCCGAGATTATCTTCACCCCAACTTAATATCCTGGTTAGACAGTTAATATGAAAATAGATAATGATCCGCCAACTCCATCTTCAACATTTTGTGCTTTACCATGGATGCATATTTCGACTCGACCATCGGGTCATATGAGAGTATGCTGTACTGCAAATGCTTCGGCGGTACAAGATAAAGATTCTACTAATAAAACTGTTTCGGAAGCCGGAGTTCTTAAAAGAGATGATGGTAAGCCAGCAAATTTAGCCACAACTAGATTATTAGATGCCTGGAATAATGAATATATGAAAGGTGTCAGAAGAATGATGTTGCGAGGTGAAAAACCATCATCTTGTTTAAAATGTTTTAAGGAAGAAGATGCTGGTCACAGAAGCAAAAGGCAATGGGAAACCGCGAAGTGGGTTAATGAACTTGGCCTCGACGAGATCATTGGCGAAACTGAAACAGACGGCGCTATACCACCTAAAATAAGGTACATTGATCTTCGCCTTGGTAATAAGTGCCAGCTCGCATGTGTTATGTGTAGCCCTCATGATAGTAGCAAATGGATAAAAGAATATAAAGAAATTTGGCCTACTCTAGAAAATAAAAGACTCAAGTCTAGTATGGAGTGGGAAAAGGAATCTGGAAAATTAGCATGGTCAGGTGGAAGTTATGCTTGGCATAAAAAAAATCCGGAATTTTGGGAAGACTTTTACGAACAAGTCCCTACATTAAGGCAGTTATATTGGGCTGGTGGAGAATCACTTATAATGAATGAACATTATGAAGTTCTTGAAAAAATTATTGAAATGGGTCATGCTAAAAATATTGAGCTGAGATATAATTCAAATGGTATAGAATGGCAATCTAATTTATTTGATCTTTGGAAAGAATTTAAAAATGTTATTATGCATTTTAGTATAGATGCATACGGAGAACAAAATTATTTTATTCGATATCCTGCAAAGTGGAAAAGAGTTGTAAACCAATTACATAAAATGGATGATTATCCTTATGATAATTTAAGACTTACAACTGCAACATGTATTACAGCACTAAATATTTTTTACTTACCCGAATTTATAACTTGGAAATTAGAAGAAGATTGGAAGATATTAAATAAATTTCCTGCGGGTGCCGGCATGATAGATTTGCATCTTGCATATTGGCCTCCGCAATTAAATTGTAAAGTATTACCTGATTGGTTTAAAAAGGAAACAACATTAAAATATAAAGATTTTGGAAAATGGTTAAAAGATAATTGGCGCAAATGTAATGGTGTTGAAAATTTAACATGGGATGAATGGAAAATACTTCCTTACGGAATAAAAAGATTAGAAGGCCTTACTTCTTTCATGAATTCGGAAGATTGGTCCGAAAGATTACCGGAAACAGTTGAATGGTGTTATAAAGTATCAGACAAAAGAGATTTAGATTTTAATAAAATTTTTCCAGATTTAGAATGGTTAGAATGGTATAATAAATTATGAAATTAACATATTTAAATAAAACTGTTGAAATTAAAATACCATCAACTACAAAACGATTAAAGCAACAAGTTTTAGAAGATTTTTTTGATTCATATAAAGATGCAGATAAAGAACCATATGAAAATGAAGAATTTTTATTTAAATTGGGTTCGTTTGAAGGTTCTACAGATATAGAAGAAATTCCTGTTAATGTTATAGGACAATGGATGTCTGGCGGGGCAGATAGTTCTTTATTGGCTTATCTATTATGTAAAAAAATACGTGATGAAAAATTAGATATTAAATTTCAACCTATATCTGTTCGCAGAGGCCGGGCGAACAATCCTATATATGCCGGAAACGTAATAGACTTTATAGAGGAAGATTTGGGTGTTGATTTCATTTTACCTCACGAGGTTTATTATCCTCCATTAGATGATGAATATATGAGAGAAATAAAAATATTTTGGGAAAGAGATGATTATAATTTTCGTCATCGTAAATTTGAAATATTATATTCAGGAATCACTTCAAATCCACCAGCGGATGATTCAACGATACCTAAGAACAAAGAACGTGTTAGGGATGACACTGGAGTTGATAAAATTGTTGAACAACGAAATGGATATAGACACTATATAAATCCATTTATAAATGTTAATAAAAAATGGGAAGCAGAAGCATATAAAGATAAAGAATTATTAGATTCTTTATTTCCATTAACATATAGTTGTGAAGGAAGTATCGAGGACACAAAACATCATACTCGACATTGTAAAAAGTGTTGGTGGTGTCAGGAACGATATTGGGCATTTGGTAGATATGTATAGTATAGAAGATAAATCAAATCGTTATCAGATAATATGGGATTTAGGACGCCGATGTTCGTTTGCTTGTACTTATTGTCCACCACATCGTAATAATAAAACTTCTCCATATATAAAATATGAAACTTTAAAAAAAACTATGGAAGGAATAGCAGAGTATGCACTGCTATATGATGCTTTTAGAAAAAAACCTGCCAAAAAGAAATTAAGTTTTACTGGAGGTGAACCCACTGTTCATCCAGATTTTTTTAAACTCTTAAAAGATATTAGATATGAATATCCAGATTTTAGTAGAGGTCTTACTACTAATGGGTGGTTTGGTGAAAAGGTTTTATCTCAAGTACATGCTTATACAACAGGTGGTACTATATCATATCATGGTGAAGCCACAAAGAAACAAAAAGAAACTTGTATATCAAATGCAATATCTTTAAGATCTAAGTATAAAGTTAATGTAATGTTTCATAAGGATTATTTTAAAGAATGTATAGATGTTTGTGAAAAGTTAGAAAAAAACGGAGTAGATTTTGTTCCCAGAATTATAGGTGATGAAGAAAATGATAAAATGGCTATTAAATTAGGATATGCCCATCGTTATAATCGAGAACAGATGAAATGGTTTCGAAATTATTGGAAACAGAAAGGACAAAATGTTACCGAAAAAGGAAACAGTCAAACCGGGCTTGGTCGACCTTGCTGCGGGGGTAGAAGCTTCAAAGCTGATGGTGTGGATACTTATTTCCTTCCTAGCACTAATTTTGTGGGTTGGAATTGTATGGTCAATTGGTATTTTCTTTTTATAAATTCTGAAGCTGATAGAGTTTGGACTCACCAAACATGCGGGGTTAATTTAGATGGAGAAGTTGCACCATTAGGTAAGATTTCAGAATTTGATAAAATCATTGATGGTTTAGAACATGAATTATATGTTCATAATCGTATACCGATGATTACGTGCCCTAAGACATTTTGCGGATGTGGAATGTGTGTAACAAAAACCAGTCAAAATATTGAACCTATGTTTACAAAGCATGTGGTTGATGATCTTACATATGAAATTGTTTCTCAAAAAGAAAGTAATTGGGAAACGGATTTAACAACAAAAAAAGTTTTTCAAGAACTCGATGCAATTTGATATAAACATTATAGAAATAGAATTATCTTCTCTTTGTAATGCAAAATGTTCCGGATGTATGAGAACTATTCTTGATGAACGTGGAGAATATTATTTAAAAGATAATTTAAATATTTCAGAGATTCAGGATTGGTTTGATAAAATAGATTTAACTAAAACCAAAATAAAAATGTGTGGGGTTTTAGGTGATCCTATAATAAATCCAGATTTAGTTGAAATTATATTTTATTTTCTTTTTGAAAAGAAAGTTCGAGATATTGAAATGTCTACAAATGGTGGAACCAGACATTTAGATTTTTGGAAACATCTTGGATTATTATCTAAAAATTCTGATAAAAGATTTTATGTTCATTGGGCTATTGACGGAGCTACTAGAAATGATTATCGTGAAAATGTTAGTTTGGAAAAGGTTTGGGAAAATGTAAATGTATATAATGAAGCAGGTGGCCATTCTATTTGGCAATATATTATTTTTGATTATAATGAACATGAAATTGATTTAGCAAGACAAATGGCTAAAGAGAAAGGAATGAAATTTGCTACTAGAAAAAGTTGGAGAAATAATTCTAAATTTGCTAAAATAAAATCGAGAGTGGCAAAGGAAATAGATTCTGAAACATATGAGGATGTTGAAAAAAGAGCTAGAGAAAAAAATTATGAAGAAGCCAGAATCGCTTGTCGTCATAAAATAAAAGGTGAAATATTTATTGGAGTAAATAGAAGATTATGGCCGTGTTGTCATTTGTATGATGAGCAAGTTGCTAATAAAACTAAAGATATAGAAAATTTATTTACTAATATAGGTCATAATTTTAATAATTTAAAAAAACATTCTATAGAAGAAATTTTAGAAAGCGAATGGTATAAAACAACATTAAAAGAAAGTTGGAATAATATGCACCCTCTTCATATCCCCAGATGTTATCTTACTTGCGGTGATGATGGAAAGCGAGCGGTTATAAAAAATGTGGAATAATAAAACAATTGAATGGATTGATGTAGAATTAACTAGCTTTTGTAATATAGCATGCCCCGGTTGTCTTAGGCAAGAAAAGAAAGAGCAAGTTGAATCTATTTTAAATAAAAATATTATTGATTTTGAAGATCTTAAAAGATGGATTACCTCTAAAGAATTTCCTAATCTTAAATTATTAAATTTTTGTGGTTCCGTAGATGAGCCCACCCTTCATCCAGATATATTAAAAATTGTAAGACATTTTAAATCTTTTACAGATGTTAATATTGCATCTAATGGGTCTACCAAAACAAAAGAATTTTGGAAGGAGTTGGGTGAACTAGGGACCTCAGTATTTTTTGGATTAGATGGAACAGATCAGGAATCATTAGTAAAATATCGAATCGGTTCTAATTTTAAAAAAGTGCAAGAAAATTGGAGAGCCTTTATAGGAGCAGGAGGCAATGCAACTTGGCAGTTTATTGTGTTTGACCATAACGAGCACTTATTTGATGATGCAGAAAGAATGTCGGAAGAGGAAGGGTTTAAAAGATTCAGAGCAATATTTTCTCATAGAGGAGGAAGTGGAGAGGTAAAAAAAGAAGTGGAAGAAGAAAAAGAAATTCAATGTAAATATGGTAATCAAAAAAGATTATTTATAAATCATACCGGAGCATTGCTACCTTGTTGTTATTTAAATTCCGAGGCTTTGGAAATAGCCGCTACCAGAAAAGGAAAAACTAAATTTGGAAAAATTTGGACTGGCTCCGGAGGAATTTTAGCAAACAATTTAAAATATAATACTATATCAGAAGTTATTGATGGTGAAATGTTTGATCTTATACAAAAATCTTGGTCGTGGCCCTCACCAGTAGAAAAATGTTGGGATACTTGTAAAGTTAAAAAAAGAGATATTTTTATAGATAAGGAGATATGATATGAAACAATGTTTTTATGCAATGGGTGGAATAAATTATAAAAACGGAACTGTTTCTTGTTGTCCAAGGCAGGCAGATCAATTAGTTTTCCAAAAAGATACTTTTTTACCTTCGGAAATTTATAATCATGAAAATTTTAAAGAGTTGAGAAGAAAACTTCACAATGATGAATGGCCTAAAGGGTGTGATACTTGCGAATCAATGGAAGCGGTTGGTGTCCCTTCTATGAGACAGGATTTTACTTTAGAAAAGAATGGCAGTTTTTATAAGGATCAGGGAAAACCTCCCAAAGACGCTAACATATATACTGTTCAATTTTATGAAAAATTTCATAAAGAACATTGTCCGGATGAACATCTTTTAATAAAATGTTATGATCCAAAAACTCATTATGTGAGAAATGAAGGGTTAAGGCATATAGAACTTAGATTTAGTAATGCTTGCAATTTCGCTTGTATACATTGTTCTAAAGTATTTTCTTCCGGGTGGTCAAAGAAGCTTCAAAATTTTATACCAGATGAAGAAACACACCTATACGATTTAAAACAACTATTAGGAACCGAGCATAGGCATGATGATAATGATGATTATGAAATGTCTCTGACTGTCCAGCAAGCTTTGCAAATAGTCGATGATTTGAATGAAAATTTTCCTTATCTGGAACATATTAATTTTGCAGGTGGAGAACTTTTATATCAAAAACAATTTCTTCCAGTATTAAAAAAGTTAGCTGATCACCCTAATGCTTCTAATATACATCTTAGTTTCCATTCTAATTTTAATTCTGATTTTGATGTTGTTAAATTATCTGAATTATTATTACCATTTAATACCTCTACCATTACAATATCGGTTGATGCCGGCAGGACATTTTATTCTTATTTTAGGAATGGTGGAACATGGGATCAATTAGAAAAAAATATTAAAAAATTTAGAGAATATAATGATTATACCTGGTTGGATATTACATGTACAACATCAATATATCAAATGCTGGACATTTATGATGTATTTGAATCTTTTATAAGTTTGCAAGCATCTGTGAATATATCCATAGTGCAGTCCCCAAAATATTTAGACCCTTCATTGATATTATTAGATTTTGAAAAAGAAACAATGAAAGATATAGAAAAAACAGAGGAACTAATTAAATCATATTTTGATAAACCTATAGACAGAGTTTCCGAAAAAACCGGACACATGTATTGGGTAAAGCATGAACAGACTCTGGAAAAACTACATCGCATAGTTAAATATATTAAAAGCTTTAAACCCCGATACCATGAATATAATAGATTTTTAATTTATAGAAAAAAATCCGATATGATATGGAATCAAAATTTCAATGACTATTTTCAAAATTATCAAATAGATGAACATAATGAATTGGTCCGCGTAAAATGAAACATTTTTGCATGGCGCCCTTTACTCATATACAATTGAATCCGTCTGGAGAAATAAATCCATGTTGCATTTTTGATAAAAGAATTTATCCAAAATATGATAGTCTATTTCAGGCATTTAATGGTCCTGAAAATATAGACCTTAGATCAAAAATGCTTAAAGATGAATGGATTGAGGGTTGCGAAAAATGTTACAGAGATGACGAAATAGGCAAACCTAGTTATCGCAAAAATTTCAATAGCAAATATGATAAAAAATATATTCAAAATCCAAAAATAAAGGAATTAGAATTTTCCGCTTCCAATTTATGTAATTTTAAATGCATGGGTTGTAATTCCAAATTCAGTTCGGCAATTGGTGGAAAATTACATAAAAATTCATTACCAGATTTAGATTTAAGTGAGTTAGAAGATTTAAAAATTCTTGGTGGTGAGCCATTTATGGATCCACTGTATTTAGAATTGTTTAATACTCTTAAAATTGAAAATATTAATTTAATGATTGTTACAAATAATTCTATTTTCCCAAATGAAAAATGGAGAGAATATCTTACCAGATTCAAGAGTTTGAATTATAATGTTAGTATTGACGGAATTGGTGATGTAGCGGAATTCGTTAGATATGGAACTAAATGGTCTCGATTTGAAAGAAATTTTGATAAACAATTAAAGTATTTTTTCGTAATACCTCATTACGTCTTTCATACCCTTAATAGCACAGACTTAACTGATACGATTAAGTGGATAGAATCAAAAGGGATAACCAATAATACTATATCATATGATTTTTTAGATGCACCAGAATGGTTAAACGCATCTTATTTACCTTCTAGCGTAAAAGATATTATAATAAATAATAATAATAATTTTTTACAGAAAGAAATAATAAATTTCTTAAAGACAAATGTATTCGATAAAAATTATTGCATTAAATTAATTAACTGGATGAATAAAAGGGATTATCTTCCAAATAAATGTGAAGAAATATATTACGAGGTCTCTAAATGCTTAAAGTTTTAACCGACCATGGTTTAAAATCTTGTGATGATCAAACTATTAAAAATAGAACTAATTTTAAAGGATGGCATTGTAAACAAACGAATTATATTATTGATGCTGCATGGTGGGAGGTAGGCACTGCGGTATGTAGGACACCTTATCCAGTTTCAATAGATGAATATACAGAACCTAAAACAATAGTATGTCCTAATGAAAATTGTTTTTGTGGTACTGATATAGCGATGCCAAAAGGTCGGACTGAAGATCATTTATTAATGATAGACAATATGAGACTAAAAGGAAAGTTGGAACCCCATGATAAAATTTACGCTGTTACGAGTGATGTTGGTGTTGCCGTTGATTATTATACTGATCGTAGGTGTAATTTCAGCTGCACTTATTGTGACCCTCGTAGCCATGATTATAAAGGCTCCTGGACTTCCTTGGAGAGAATGCAAGAAGCCTGGACCAAAGTTAATCCCTTAAATGTTAAAAAAATAACTATTTCAGGAGGAGAACCAACTCTTATTCCTCATTATATAGATTTTGTAAAATGGTTAAAAGAAAAAGTACCCGAAGCGACAATTTGGACTTTAACTAACGGCACCAAGCAAGTATCCTATTTAAAAGAATTAAATAAACTTTCATTAATAAATTTTTCAATACATCCAGAATTTATTAATGATAGGTATATTAATAAATTAGAACGATTTTGTGAAGAAGTAAATTTACCTTGTAAAATTAAAATTATGTATTTGCCAAAGTATGAAGAATTAATAACAAAGGTGTATGCAAGATTTAAAGGAAAATTTGAAAATGTTCACACATTGACAGCCCCTTTATGGGATATGGATAATGAAATGAATTTAATGAATTATACACCTAAACAATTTGATTTTGTTCATGCGACGCAATGAAGAAGATTTTACAAAAATACCATGGAAGGATATTGAAGCTCTCGGTACTAAAACAATGTTGTATCGAGATACGTTTACAATATCTTGGTTGTTAGGTAGATTTTGTAATTACAAATGTTCCTATTGTTGGCCGTATGCTAGATCAGATAAAAAAGATCATAGACCAACTGAACTTTGTATTAAGACAATTGATAGCATAAAAAAACAAGCAAGAAAACAAGGATTTAATTCTTTCAATTGGTCTTTATCCGGAGGAGAGCCGACCTTTCATCCCGGCTATTTGGATATACTACAACACCTAGCAGATGATGAAGATAATTGTAATCGTCAGCGCATACATATGACTTCAAATTGTTCTCGTAAAATAAAATGGTTTGAAACATATATTAAATACGCGAATAAATTTGATAAGGCTTCTATTACTGCTTCCGCACATTTTGAAGCTTTAAATACACAAGATAAGATAGCAGATTTTGCTGATAAGTTAGTTTTTCTTCAAGATAATGGAATTAGAATAACAATTAATATGGTGATGATTCCAGAAAGATTTTGGGAACTAACAGAACATGTTTTATATTTTAAAGATCGTGGTATACACACAACACTAAAACCACAATCAAATCCGACAGCTACAAAAGTTGTAGATGGATATACACAAGGACAGTTAGATATTTTACATAATGATTCCAGACCAACAGAACGTGAAATAGATTTAGTAGATTCAAAAGGAAATATATATGAAGTGGATCAAGCTGAGAGATTTAATGCGTTTAATTTTAATGAATTCAAAGGCTGGATCTGTTCGTCGGGGTATCGTAGTATTATTATACGCGAGCCTTGTGGGAGCATTAAGCGGTCATATTCTTGCTCAGATGTACCTCTAGGAAATATTGAAACCGGATTTAAATTATTTGATAAGCTCATGCCTTGTATAACTGATAATTGTGTAAGTTCTGCAGATAGTAAAATTCCAAAAAGAAAACCTGAAAATAAATTTCCTCTATGGAAAAATTAAAAAATTTCTGCGCTCTCCCTTTTACACAATTTACTGTTTCTTCATTCAATGAATATCAATTATGCTGTGATAATCTAGGTGAATCTAAAATGTTCAGTGATAAGTATTCTATTTTAGAATATTTTAATTCTGATTATATCAACGATAAAAGAAAAGCTTTTTTAGAAAATAAAAGATTAGATATTTGTCAATCCTGTTGGAAACGAGAAGATCTCGGATTGAATTCCAGAAGAAAAGAAAGTTTAAAGAATGATTATGCGGGACAAGTAGAAAAATTTAAACAAGGCAAAAAATTAATTCCCAATAACCCAACCTTTAAAATTAAATTTGGAAATTTATGTAATCTCAAATGTTTGATGTGCGGTCCACAATCTTCGTCCGCCTGGTCGCAACATAAGGAGAAATATAATGAAGGAGAATGGCCAATATATGAAAATACTTTTAATAAAAAAACTTATGAAGATTTAAAAGAGATTTTACCTTCTGTAACAAGAATAATTATTTCGGGCGGCGAACCGTTAATGACTGATGGATATTATGATTTTTTAGAGTGGCTTATCGGTCATGGATTTTCAAAAAAAATAAAAATATCTACTCTTACTAACGCCACAAAAATTCCCGGACATTTATTTCAATATAAAAAAGCATTTAAAAAATTATATTTTAATATTTCTATAGATGGGATTGATAAAAAAGAAGAATATATTAGAACCGGAACTGTTTGGAAAAAAAAGATCGAGAATATTAAAAAATTACAATCAACATATCCTATAGGATTTGAAGTTACGGTTCAAACATTAAATGTTGGTTACTTAGATGAGATACAAATTTATTTAAAAGAGAATTTTAATATATTATCACCATTATCAAATTTATTAGTTGTTCCCGGTTATTTTACAATAGATTGTTTGCCAAACGGAGTGAAAAAATTATATCAAGGCAAAAATCAAAGATATATTTCTGATGATATAAAAAATTTATTAAAATTAAATATTCCGGTTGATAATAATATTTTTATAGAAGGAATGAATTTTCTTAAATTATGTGATAAAAGAAATAAAACTAATTTACTTAATGAGTGGCCAGAGTTTGAAAGTTTTTATTAAATGTATATTTCGGATCAAATAAAACATATTCATTTAGAACCAACACAAAGATGTCAAGCACAATGCCCGATGTGTGACAGGACAAATAATCGACATATGAAAAATGCTGAATTATCTTTGAATAATTTCATGAGCATGGTTGATATAGATTTTGTTCATCAATTAAATTCTTTATTGATGTGTGGTAATCATGGAGATCCACTTGTGTCTAATGATACGCTTTCCATTTTTAGATATCTTAGAGTTAATAATCCTAAAATGTATCTTCATATGACTACAAATGCTGGAGCTAGAGATGATGATTGGTGGAAAGAATTAGTTTTAATATTAGGATCTAGAGGAAAGGTTACTTTTAGTGTAGATGGCTTAGAAGATACAAATCATTTATATCGAGTTAATGTAAATTGGAAAAAGGTAGAACATGCCATGGATGTATTTACTCAAGCCGGCGGTAAGGGTATTTGGGTATATTTAATTTTTGAACATAATGAACATCAAGTCGAAGAAGCGGAAAGAATGGCTAAATTATTCGGACTCGAATTTGTAAGAAAAAAAACTGGTAGGTGGGTACAAAGCTATAAAGGTAAGAAAGTTGATAAAAAGATAACCACTAAGGGGAATGAGATTAAGCCACCAACTAATCCAGAAAATCAGAATAAGAGCGTTAACAGCTATGATAAATTGATTAAGAGTCATGGTTCCTTTCAAAAGTATTTAGATCAAACAAAAATCACATGTAAGTCATTAGATAATAATGAAATATATATAAGTGCTGAAGGTTTAGTAACTCCCTGTTGTTGGACAGCAGGTAGATTTTATAAAGCTTATCAAGAAATAGGTGAAAATCAGATATGGTCATATTTCGATGATTTAAAAGATATTAATGCACTTCATACACCTCTTCGAAATATTATTGAAGGTGGATTCTTTAAAAAATTACAAAAAAGTTGGAATATATCTTCTTGCGCAGATGGTAAATCTACAGTATGTGCTGAGAAGTGTGGATCAGGTTTTGATGCTTTTAGAGATCAATGGAAATGACAAATTTTTATTGTTTGAAATGGGGAACCAAGTATAATAGATTATATGTTAATAGGCTTTTCAAGAGTCTTAAAAAACATTATAATAATCCTTTTAATTTTACATGTCTTACTGATAATTCAACTGGTATAGATCCAGATATAAAAATAGAAAGTATACCAGATGATTTTTCCGAATTTCCAAGAACACAAATATTTACATCCGAAAAGATGTGTTATTTCGATAGATATAAACATGTCTCCGGATCTAAGGCTTGGTTTGATTTAGATATCTTAATTCAAAATAATATAACCGATCTAGTAGACAGAAAAAAGAATAAGGTAACTTATATTTGGAATTATTGGAGAAACAATGAAGCGGCAAAAATTAATTATGGATATATGACGACTCCGATTAATTCTTCTTTTGTTTCCTGGCAGGACGATGTTGGATTTGATATGTATGAGAGGCTAGTTAGAAATAAGGAAAAGGCTTTCTTTACATATCCCTCATATGACAAATATTTGTTTTATCAGGAACATAGAAAAAATAATTTAGATTTTTGGTTACCAGGAAATGTATATAATTATAATATAGGTTGTAAATATTCAGATGATTTAAATCCAACAGAATATAGATCTGATTATAAGATATGTCTTTTTAATACTTCTCATAAAAAATGGGCGAAACCTAATGAAACTCATGTAGAGTTGCATGAAGCAAAAGGTTGGGCTCTTGACATGTGGAGCAGTTATGATAGAATTTGAAAAGTTCGCTGCTTCTATTTCAAAATATGGAACGGAAAATGCATACGATACTTTGTGGTATAGTACACTGGAAAATAGACGACATAATTTAGGTTCAGCCAATAATCGATATAATATTGTTTTAAATGATAAGATTCATTCTTTAATTACTCAATTTTTTGATGAAGATGATTTGAATATCGTCTGTTCTTGGTATATGAATTATCATGTTGATAAAATAGAAAAATTAGGTTATAATATATCATATTATGATTCAGATCCTTATGTATGTGAAGATTGTGAACTCATAAGTGATAACATTTATTGCACAGATGTTATATTCGATGATATAAAATTTAAGGGGCCCATTATTCACAAATTTTGTGAAGATACATATCCTATCGGTAAAGTACATAAGGGAAAATTCATTTTAGCCGGGAATAATAGACAACGTTTATATTCATGCAATCCCGTGATGTCAACCCAACAATTAATAGAGCAGAATAATTTGAATGATGTTTTATTTGAAGAAGAATATGATTTTCAAAAAGTTAAATATTCAATAGTGGTAGGATGTTCATAAAAGATTTTAAAAAAGCGGAAATTGATTTAAAAATTCTCCAAAGAGATAGACGCGCAGCTAATATTGAATGGCAACGTTGTGAAGGTTTATGGGAAAAAACTTCAGGACAATGGGACAAGGAAGATGCAAGACGTGCAACCGAAAAACGCCGGAATGCGATTGAATGGGAAAGAACTAAAGGTGAATGGGAAAGAACTTTGGGGCAATTTGAAAAAGATGAAGTAAATTATAATAATACTATGGAATGGTCTCCATATATGAAAGTTAAAAGATTCTTAGATGAATCTTATCCAGAATATGCTTCAAACCTTTTAGATTCTATTACTGATGGGCAATATGAATCTAAAAGATGGATGTGTCAAATTTTAAAACCTGAACTTTTCGGGAGCAAGGATTCTTTTAAAATTGAAATTGTTGGAGCATGGTTTGGATGGCCATTAATAGAAATGTTAGAAGATACTATTGTCCAGATTGAACAAATTGATTTATACGACCCAGATGAAGTATGTCAAGAAGTAGTTCAAAAATATAAGTATCATTTTGAACCGTCTTATAATATAAATCAATTTGGTGATTACTTTGAAAGAAATGATAAAAGAATCAGACACATGATAATTTGTACTTCATGTGAACATATGCCTGATATTGGCGAGATGAAAGAATATTATAAAGATACTCCCAAACCAATTTATGTTTTACAAAGTAATGATTATATAGATTTACCAGAACATGAAAATTGTGTTGAGAGTGCAAATGAATTAGCAGAGAAAAATGGAATCTCAGATATTATGTATAAAGGAGAAAAAGACTTTGGTTATTATAAGCGTTTTATGGTGGTAGGTAGATGGTAGAAAATTTTAGAAATTCACCATATTATACTGTTCAGAAATTTATAAAAAATAATCATTCTGAATATGAAAAAAGTTTTGATGATTCTATATCTGATGATCAATATGAATCTAAAAAATGGATGTGTGATATTTTAAATGATTTAAGAATAACTACTCCTGATAATATTAAAAAATATTCAAAAGATTCTTCTGAAAGTATTAGATTTCCTGATGGTAATCCGGATTGGGATTATCCTCTTCTAATAGAAATAATTGGATCTTGGTTTGGTTGGCCCCTGATAGAATTAATTGACAGGTTCACTAAAGGAAGAATAACTCAAATTGATTTATATGATCCAGACGAAGTTTGTCAAAAAGTAATGGCTCAATATAAAAATATTTTTAATCCAAAATATAAAGTAATTCAACATGATGATTATTTCGAAAGAAAAGAACTTAGAAGAAGACATTTAATTATCTGTACATCTTGTGAGCACATGCAAGATTTTACAAATCAATTTTCTTTTAAAGGAAATCCTTTTGTTTGTTTACAATCTAATGATTATATTGATTTAACGGATCATATAAATTGTGTAAAGGATGTTGAAGAATTAACTGAAAAAAATCAAATAAAAAATATATGGTATAAAGGAGAAAAAGATTTTGGTAATTATAAACGATTTATGGTTATAGGCCAATGGCGATGAATTTTATGCGAAGAGCTGTTGCCTGCATATGTGTAGGAGACAAATACACTATAAAAGATATACAACGTTTAGAAAAAATGGTATTTAAAAATACTACTTATAATATAAATTTTCGTGTATTTGATGAACCGATTCTTCCTAAATGGTGGACCAAAGTTTTATATCATTCACCAATAATAGAACAGTTTACAGAAGATGTTGTTTTAGCATTTGATTTAGATGTTGTAATAAAAGGTAATATAGATAGTTTATTTGATTGGGTAGAAAAACAAGATTATTTATGTGCGCCATGGGCTCGTTGGAGAGAACATATGGATGATTTCGAAGATCAAAGAAATAGGGATATATTATGTACTCCATATAATTCTTCAATATTAGGATGGAGACCAGATACGAGTTTAAAAATTTGGGAAAGATTTGAATTTGAAGATATAGAAAAATATGGTGGCTTTGATACTTATCTTTGGATGAAAAGATTAGACCCTATTCGTATACCAGATAATTTTTATTATTCAGCACATTTTTCTAATTACGAAGAATTGGATTATCCTATAGTTCTTTTTAATAAGGGCCAATCAACCGGAATATCTGAAAAAAGGGATATTTCTGTGAGAGTTCCATGGGTTAATAAATACAGATGATACTGTTGACATATCTAGATAACAGTTAAGACATCGGTGCGATTCCGATCAGCTCCACCAAAGAAAGTTATGGAAAAGAAATTAATGTGGTTAGCAATAATTATAATACTTGCATTGGGTTTAACTTATGCCACACTTTTTATTGGATATGACTTTCGTTGATGGGGCTGAAATAGATTTCGATTGATTGTGAAGGTAGATATAGAGGTATTCGGTAGAGGCACCACCGTAACGGTCCATCAAACTAATCGCAAACAATGACGATTATACTGCATACTCTTACGCACTCGCTGCGTAGACTATAGCCGAGTTGTGGCCGTCACTTGGGAACAGAAGCACGGTCAGCCACAAAATTTGAAGAAGGAAAATTATGGCCGAATATAAAAATGATAACCCCTGCGAGTTCATTTACCACATAACTGCAGTAGAGAAGGTTGTAGATGGAGATACTATTGATGCAGTTATTGATTTGGGGTTCGATGTTAGGTATTGTGGACGAATCCGTTTGTTGGGAATCGATACACCAGAATCAAGAACTCGTGATTTGGCAGAAAAGTTTTACGGAAAACTCTCCTCGGCCGCCCTTAAATCGTGGGTACATTGGGCAATTGTGTCGGACAGGGATGATATTGAAATCCAATGTCGATGTCCAGAGAAAGACAGTAGAGGTAAATTCGGAAGAATTCTTGGAGAACTCTGGATCAACTGCACTGCCACCGGCGATGAATGGAATGGTTGGACCAATGTAAACAAATGGATGTGCGAAAATGGTTATGCCGTTGGCTATTTTGGCGGAAGTAAAGAAGAAATTGAAGCAGAACATATGAAAAATAGAAAACTTCTCGAAGAACGAGACGGCGTTAAATATCTGGAGCACAGTTAATGAAATCTTTTAAAGTATTTTTAGAACGTTTGATGACTTCAAAACAAGCAGTCACACAGATGAATCACTATTGGAAAGATCTTGATCATATAGCTTCTGATGATCGAAAAAAGAAAAGTATGGAATCGCGATTTGGAATCAAGAATATTAAACTTGATACCCGCGGTAACATTATATCATTCGACGAACACTAAAAATAATAAAATCATACCCATCATAATACCCCCCACAATAAACAAATGTTAAAAAATTCTTGACATTGTGCCTATAATGTTATATAATATAATAATAAATTAAACAAAGGAGAAAATGGAAGTACGTAGAAAATGCGATCCAGAGTTGGGTCGAAAAGTGAATGAGCATTTACTTTCTTTAGGATTAGAAACACCCATGTCACGAGTTCGAGATGAATTTAATTCTGAAGAAGCTATTGAAAAGATTCAAAACAATGTTAAAAATATTATGTTTGAATTAGGTTTAGATCTTAAAGATGATTCTTTACGAGATACTCCAGAAAGAGTTGCTCAAATGTATGTTAATGAAATTTTTTGGGGTTTAGATTATGACAGATTTCCAAAATGTACACAAATTAAAAATTCAATGAATTATAGGGGTTCTTTTGTTCTTGAAAGAAATATAAATGTTCAATCATATTGTGAACATCATTTTATTGTTATTGATGGAGTAGCATCTGTAGCATATATTCCTAATGATTATGTTTTAGGACTTTCAAAATTAAATCGAATAGTTCAATTCTTTTCCAAAAGACCTCAAGTTCAAGAAAGATTAACAGAACAAGTGCGCGCAACAATTGCATTTGTTGCTAAAACAGAAGACGTAGCTGTTCAAATTGATGGACTACATTTTTGTGTTAAATCTCGAGGCATACAAGATCTTCGATCTTCAACAGCCACACTTTCAGCATCGGGACAATTCGAAGACGGTGAATGTCGTAGAGAGTTTTTAGCTGGGTGTAGATCTTTAATGAGTTAAACTTATATGAATGTAAAAATTTCTCACGAAATTCCTTTCTCTATAATAGACGAACATCAAGATTTTATAAGTGATTATATGTTCGTTTTGTTGCATAAAATTTTAGAAGATAAAGAATATGCAAACCTAGCATTAGAATTTTCCGATCATGGGGAAATAATATATTTGGATAATAGTTGTTTTGAATTGGGGGAATCATTAGATAATGAATTGTTATATGAATGGTATCAACGAATAGAACCGGAATATGTTATATTGCCAGATGTTCTAGGAAATAAAGAAACAACTTTACAAAGAACTATGGAATTTGTAAATAGTTATCCAGATACTATTAGTCAAGGTATGCCTGTTGCTCAAGGTGCAACACAAGATGAGCTCATAGATTGTTATAAACAATTCAGAGATTTTGGTTTAGAGTTTGGGGGGCAGGTAAAACATTTTGATATTATCGGAATTCCTTTTGTATATTCTTGGGCAGATAAAGAACCGACAACACAAGCGAATGAAAGAATTAAATTGCTTAAAAGGATGGTTGAAGAAGAGATTATAGATCTAAATCTCAAGCATCATTTATTAGGAACTTGGCAGGCAAGAGAATTTTCTCATTATAGAGATTATAATTGGATTTATAGTGTGGATACATCTAATCCAGTTATGGCAGCATTAGATGGGGATATATATGGAAATATGGGTAGATTAAATAAACCAAAATCTTCTTTTGATTCTGTTTATAATTTACAACCTGAAGAAATAGATTTTAATTTATTATATAAAAATGTAGATAAATTTAGGGAAATAGTAACAGGAGAATGGCCGGAACGGAAATATCCTGATTGGATAGATAGGAATAAATATGGTTACCAATAAAATAGACCCCGAACATTATCAAAGTAATACTAACTTAGAAGCAATTGATGTTATAGAAGCGTTTGATTTAAATTTTCATCGTGGTAATATTGTTAAGTATATATTACGAGCTGGTAGGAAAACGGAAAAGGGTTATGAAAATAAAGAAAAACAGCTTGAAGATTTAAATAAAGCTAAATGGTATCTATCGCGATTGATAGAAGTTGTAGAGAAAAGTTAATGTCAGATTTAGAAGAAGCGAGAAAAAAACTTCCATTTTATTTTGATAATGTTGCAGTAATTTTATCTGGAGGAATGGATAGTTCCATTGTTACAATGATGCTTGTTAATCAATATGGTCCAGAAAAAGTATTTGCATTAACTTTTAATTATGGACAAAAACAAGCTGAAGAATGTAATAAAGCTAAAGAATTATGTCAAGAATTAGGCGTAGCACATAAACAATTAGATATTGGTTATTTTGGAGAACTAGTTCAACCTATTAGTGCAAATATATCTGGTACTGATATTGATATGCCTGACATTAAAGAAGTGTTAGGAGATCCTCAACCCGTAACATATGTTCCATTTAGAAATATGATGTTATTAAGTAATGCCTGTGCTTTTGCAGAGGTAGTAAAAGCAGAATTTATTTTTTGTGGATTACAGGTTCATGATGAGTATGGTTATTGGGATACTAGTCAAGCTTTTGTAGATGCTCTTAATAATGTGGCAGCCTTAAATAGAACATTTAAAACCAAAATTGTGGCACCTTTTTCTCAATTAAGTAAAACAGAAGAACTTAAGATTTGTAAAGAATTAGGGAATTTTGATTTATTAAAACATACTTTAACTTGTTATGATCCCGATGTAGAAGGAAAAAGCTGTGGCACATGTCCTTCATGTAGTGAACGAATTAAAGCATTTATGAATATAGGAGTACCGGATCCTATACAATATCAAAAGGAGATAAACTGGAATGTGTAGTATTTCTGCAAGTAAAGATAAAAAGCAATTACTAAAATTAGTTGACCTAAATAGATATCGGGGAGAAGAATCTCATTCAGTTTCTCAGTTTTTGTATACTGATGATGGTCTAGACCTTAAATCTCAAACAAAATCTTACGGGCCTTTAGATTTAGATTTATTAGATGGAAATTGGGATTATTGTGTAGTACATCAACAAGCACCAACATCAAAAGAAGTTAATAATACTGATTTGGCAACAGGTAGATTTATCCATCCAGCTAAAAAAGATAAATCATTTTTGTGGCATAATGGTATTATTAAAGAAGGAAAATTTGAAGGTGATTGGGATACGGAATGGTTATTTGATCAAGCATTAAATGAAGATCTAAATGAAGTAGATGGAACTTTTGCTTGCATGCTATATCATGAAAATCAAATATATGTTTTTCGTAATGAAATTAGTCCTTTATTTAAATCTGATTCTACTTTTTCTTCAACTATATTTCCTGAAGCATCTGCTGTAGATCCTAATGTTTATTGGAAATTAGATTATAATTCAGATGTTCTAGAACAAGGGTTTATATTTAAAACAAAAGAAAACCCTTATTATTTCGGAGAATAATGTTTATACATCCTGTGAATGCTTCTACTGAAGTAACTAATATTGATAAAAAAATGATTCAACCTAATACTATTGATTTACGAATCGATAAGGTTTATCGGATTGGTGCCGGGCCGATGCATATGGATGAAGATAAAAAAGAACCTAGAAAATCAATAGAACAAAAGGTTGATGAAGATGGTAATTATGTTTTAGATCATGGTGCATGTTATGAAATTCAGTCTAATCAACATGTAGATATAGCAGAAGGTGAAATTGCAATTCTTCTCGGTAGGAGTACTTTTAATAGGAACGGAGTTTTAATTATTAGTTCAATATATGATTCAGGATTTAAAGATTATGCAGGAGCGACTTTGTATAATATTGGTGGTGAAACTACAGTGAAACCTAATACTCGGTTTGCTCATTTAGTTATAGCTAAGGCAGAAACACTTCACAAATATGATGGGGATTATGGCGAAAAAGATTGATATTGATAAGAAAAATTTGATTAAGATGTTATCACCTGAAACATTTAATATAGATGTCAAAAATCTAGCAGATAAAATGCCTATAATGGATGCTATATTACATTATTGTGAACAAAATAAATTAGAGTATGAAACAGCTGCTTCTTTAATTTCAACAGATCTTAAAAGATTGCTGAGAAAGGAAGCAGAAGATTTAAATTTTATTCAAACAACTTCTAAATTACCAATATGAGAGACAACAAATGTTCCAAAGCATTAAAAAAAGTTGGGAAAAAATTTGGTTACCTAAATTACAAGATGGCAAAACTAAAGTCGATATAGAGAGAGATAAGGAATATGAAATAAAATGGGTATGGTATCATACAGTCCTTGCGGTTGAATTAGCTATAACCAATGTAATCTTACTTTATATTGCAATTATATTATGAATGAATTTGAATGTTATAGTACTTACACGGCTTTAAAATTACATTTTACATCAGATTATGATTATTTTAAATACAATGGAAAGTGTAATGTAACTGTATCATCTTTTAATAAAAGAAGAGAGAAATTTTTTTTTAAAAAATTATCTCGAGAATATAATAGTGAAGAATTAGTAGATTTTTTAGTATCTAATTTTTCAAGTAATATAAATATGTGGATAGGTGATGCATTTGGTGAAAGGTGTGTATCAACTTATCGAGAATGGAAAAAACGTATTGAAAGTTTACAATACAACTTCCGTTCCGATTGTACAAGTATCATGGATGATGACCCTAAGAATTTCGACAGTTTATTTGAAATAGTTGACGGTCAACATCCTCCAATATTTCGTTATGTTTTAGCGAAAAAAATAAATATTGAAACATTTATTATATTGGATGATATCTTGAATTTCATACCAAGATTTAATGAAGAGTTGCAGGATACAATAGTGTGGCCGGACTACTTCAAAATGTGTATGAAATATAAACCTTTCTTTAACCATAATCTTAATAACAGTAAAGATACTTTGAAAAAAGTACTTGAAATTCAGTAAGATTTAGGTTATAATAATAGTTATATTATGACAGCGTGGATATAACGAAAAAATCGAAACAAAGCAGATACAAGGAAAAATATGTCGTTTGCAGATATGAAAAAGAAAAGAGGTTCCTCATTAAGCCGCCTCTCCGAAGAGCTTAATAAAATTAACAGTCCCCAAATTGGAGTAGATGATAGATTCTGGAAAGCAGATCTAGATAAAGCTGGTAACGGTTATGCTGTTATTAGATTTCTTCCCTCAATTGAAGGAGAAGATATTCCATGGGTACGTGTATTCAATCACGGTTTTCAAGGACCAGGTGGCTGGTATATTGAAAATAGTCTTACTACTAATGGTAATAAAGATCCAGTTTCTGAATATAATTCTAAACTTTGGGATACCGGTCTCGAAGCTAATAGAGATATTGTTCGCAAACAAAAAAGGCGCTTAACTTATTATACAAATATTATGGTTATAGAAGATTCAAAGCGTCCCGAGAATGAGGGTAAAACATTTTTGTTTAAGTTCGGAAAGAAAATATTTGATAAGATCAATGATCAAATGAATCCTCAATTCGAAGATGAGACTTCTGTTAATCCTTTTGATTTTTGGGAAGGCGCAAATTTTAAATTAAAAATTCGTAAAGTAGAAGGTTTTACTAATTACGATAAAGCTGAATTTGCTTCGCCTTCACCATTATTTAAAGATGATGAAAAACTAGAAACTACATGGAAACAGCAATATTCTCTTCAAGACTTCCTCAAGCCAGATAATTTTAAATCTTATGAGGATCTTAAAGCAAGACTTAATAAGGTTCTTGGTGGTGGAGTAGATCCTAGCATGCAAAGAGAAACTGCAATTGGTCCAGTTGATACAATGCCTTTTGATGGAGGAACTAGTTATACTCCAACTGAAGCAGTTAGTAGACCAGCGGCCGCACCGATGGCACGTGCTAGCTTGGACGAGAGTTCATCTAAAGAAGGGGAAGATTCCAATAGTCTTTCTTATTTCGCAAAATTAGCTGACGAAGAATAATTATTCTTTAATTTCTACCATAGGAAATCCTAGTCTGGTACTAGGATTTCTTCTTGGAGTATGAATCTTTTTTAACTTCTGTTGATGGTGCTTGATAGCTTGTGATATTGTTTGTTACACTGGTTGCGCTGTTATCGTTGGCCTGTATATTACCGCTTGATGGTTTTCGCCTTGCATCTGCCAGATCCGATTGTCTAGTTTCACTTTCAACTAGTTTTTGATAATCTTCTTCGCTTTTCGCACGTAGTTTAGCTCTCTTCTCAAATTTTTCACTTAATAACGCATTTGCCATGGCATCAGAACCTGGCATATTACTTTTGTAAAGTTTTGCTCCAATCATTGTCAAAATATTATCAATACTCATAAATTTCATTACTTTGGTCCATATCTCATTGACAGCATCCATTAATGAACTAAATAAATTTTTTATTCCAGTAAATAAAGAAAAATTCCCATCTGAATCTCTTAAATTTTCATCAATAAATTTTACAGCATTCTTAAAACCAAATTTCTTTAATAACCATGCAACTGCCTCACCTAAAAGATTTGGGATAATGAATAATACATCATCGAATATAGACTCTATACCGGCTCCTATTGCGCCTGTAATACCTCCTTCTTCATAACCCTTCATAACATTTGATATAACATCAAATGCGGCGAATAAGAAACCAATAGGAATAAAAATCCTACCTATGAGTTTTCCGATTACCTTCACTGCTTTTAAAATACCTTTTATAGGTTTCATCCAAGTCTCGAAAGGAGCCATTATAGCTTTAAATGTATTAGCAATTTTACCGAAAGCGCCTTCCTTGCCAAATGCAGCACCAATCGAATTTTTAAACTTTTTAAAAGTTTCTATTGGGTGCTTGAGAGCTTCCGCGTTTAAAAATCCCATAGAATTAAAGCTAAGTACGTTTACTAATTTAAAAAATCCTTTTGTAATTTTTAGCAAAGTTCCTAACATATTATCCATCGAAGTAAAGAATCCAGCTTTAAATTTTCCTAATTTACTACCTTCATCTATTGCCGGGAAGGTTAAAAATTTGGTCATTTTTGTAGAGAAACTATTTTTCAAGTTGGAAACACCTTTTACAATATCATCGCCTACATGAAAAATTTTAGTTTTCAATTTAGAAAACATACCTTCTTTTTTCAATCGGACGCCATCAACATCATCCGGCGATAAACCCAACATTTTCAATTGTTTTTCAAAAAATGAACCTTTAGCAATTTTTGACTTATCCATAATGTCATCACCAATATCTAATATATTGGCATGCTTTTTGAGGAATTTTAGTTTTTGACTTTTGGATGCGTCCATATTTTCGGCAGCCCATTCTAACATTTTAGATTGGCCTTTTATAAACTTTAATTTGCTCGCATCTATACCCTTAGTATTTTTTGCTACCCACTCTAACATTTTAGATTGTTTTTTCAAAAAGCTAGCTTTTTTCGCGTCGCTTAAACCTTCAGCTTTATCTAGCCACTTTAACATATTTGCTTGAGTTTTAAAGAACTTTGATTTGCCCACATCAGACATTTTTTCAGTGCCTTTTGCCCAATTTAACATAGCCGCGTGAGAGGCCATGAATTTCTTTTGGTTCTTCAGCAGGTTTCCGGGGACATCTTTATCAAATCTAAAAAATTTTGCTATATCATCAACAAAGCTAGTTTTGCTCTTTGCGAGATCTTTTGGAAGTGATGTTTTAAAGCCAAGCCATGATCCTAGTTTAGCAAAAAAGCCTACTTTCGCCTTACCAAGATTTTTAATATCTGCAGCATCATCACCAAAACCAAGGAATTTTTTTATCTTCGAAAAGAAACTCGCTTTTGGCTTACCAAATTCATCAAGGTCATTTCCAAAAAGAGAGAACATGTTTCCCCATTTTTCTTTAAATGCAAGTATTCCTGCACCTAAGGCGGCTGCTAATCCAGCAGCAAGTCCACCTAAACCAAATTCCGATTCTTTGGCTTTTTCAATTGCTGGACCACCTTTGTCTTTATCTTTATCTTTTAGACGCGCGGCTTCCATTGCGGCTTCTAATCGTTTGCGTTCAGCATCTTTCATGAAGTCAATATAACCTTCTAATAAATTTGCTGTCTTAAACGATGCAGTTTTAACACTCGTAAGCAAACCGGACATTTTAGTCTGCTGCGCTAGCGCTTCATCGGTCTTAAAACCCCCCATCATGTTTTTCATAGTATCTGCAAACTGCGTTTGGCCCGCAGTCTGTTCGCCCAGCTGAGCAGACATGTTAGCTTGCCATTTTTGTCGGGCAGACATTTCTGCCGGATCGGTTTTAGTGGTTCCTTTTACAGTTACTTTTTCTTCAGCCATTTAATTTCCTTTTAACTATTTCTCATTTTATTGGCTTCCTTTTCCATTCTTTCATTTTCTTCTTCAATATGTTCTATTAATAATGTGAGATATATTTCTCTTTCATAACAAATTAAATTTTCTAGCTCGGTTAAACTCCACTTATGACCTTGTACAACCGCGAATAGAGTTTTATAATAATTATGTAAATTATTATGGCCGAGCGCTAACCGAAAAAACTTTGCAGCCCCTCCAGGACTGACTCTTGTTTACTGCCACATTTTGGACAAGTAAATTCTACCTTATGTTTTAACTTGGGCATGGTATTAAAATAACCAATTAGTTTCCCGAATTGTTGTTGATTTAAAGACATTATAAAATCTTCTAATTCTTGTTCTGTATAATCTCTTATATCATGTATTTCGTCACCGTCCCAAATAGATTCTATACATGCTTTGGTGATTTCAAAAATAGAATCCATTTGTGATTCTTCAGGCGGTCTTGTCATTCTATCAATATCAGGATATTTTAATTTAACTTTTATTTTATTAGTAAGTCTTATTACATCCGTATGATCTTTGCTGATCTCCAAACCAATTTTCTCAAGATTAACTTTAATTGGAGTAGATTCGTCACAATCTTTGGTTTGACAACTCATGCTGATTTCAACAGTTTCTCCAACTGAACGAGCTCTTAAATTTAGAAAAAATAATTCAATATCAAAAGCAGGAAGTTTTTGAATATCAATACTATCATCAAGACAACAATTACTGATAATTTCTTTTGTGGCTCTCACGATGTCCGCTGTTTCACCGCCTTCAAGAGCCGTTAGTAAAATCTTTTCTTCTTTAACTAGAAAAGGTCTATATTTTATTTTGTGATCTACACTATGTAATTTAAGTTCATAGGTAGGATTACCCACACTTGGTAAAGCCATAATATCTCCATATTAAAAATTAATTAATCAGTGAGATGGACTATCATCCGTCGCTTTCTGTCTTCCGTCTATCCATCTTTTATATTGAAAATTCACACTAAATTTTCCTACTTGATTCATTTGATCCCAACCCAAACTAATAGGATCAACATTGGTTGGGAAGGCCTCTAAATATTGAGCAACAGCAATTGCATCTTGCGTAGCAGATTCCGAGTATTGATCAAACATTAATATATCAACTTGCCCTTTATATTCATCCTGATATTGAATATTTGCTGATTCTGGATCAATTATATAATCCATCCAATTTAAAAACGTTTTTCTTGCCGACATAGCGTTTGTTAATATAAATCCTAATTGGAGTTCCGGATAAGTTGCTTCTCTTGCTAGTTTTCGAGTCGGACCATAATGTCTTAATTCTGAAGTCGCTATTGTTCTTCCTGGCATCGGGGCGGAATCACACAGATAAGATAATATTTCAGTTTCACCGACCGCGACCATGCTCGGCATCTTAAACCTTGCTACAAATCTATTTAAAGGAGCTAAACCTTTTTCACCGTCAATTTTCGATAAAAAGATATCTGTATTCATAAATCTCCGTAATATTTTATATAAATTTTCTAGCGTGATGATCGATTATATCTTTACTATCACCCCAAACTTTAGCTTTTGTAACCCCCATACCGCCTCCGCGAGATCTAAATTCCTCTACGGGCAAATGTAATGCGGTGGTCCATTCACCGGGTTCTATATGAATAAATTGTGAACGAACATATGAGCCTGTTAAATCATATTTATGAAGGGTAGGCTTAGCTTCTTTATATCGAGTAAATCCTTTAATATCATTATATGTAACATGTAAATAAGCTTGCAAATCTTCTTCATTTAAAAACCCAATCAATTTTTTCATTAATTTTTCTCTTAATCTATAAGGGAGATAATGAAAATTCATTCCCAGCATACCTTTGGGATAAGGTTTTATTGGAATAACTAGCGGAAATGTATCATAATAAGGTAATTTCATTCTCGTTTTGGGCTGATAATGAAAAAAATACATTCTCCCTAATTTCAACTCTTTTTCTCTATTACCTTCACTTATAATATTATAGGGATTTTTAATTGATCCAACTCTTGCAACTATTAATGAGTGCCGGAGCTTTTCATACTTTTCCCTAAGCCATTCAACTGCATCATCTTCTATATGTGAAAGTTTTCGTAGTGCCATGTATTATTTAGAGAGCAATTGATCTTCTGTTATAATTTTAAATTTCCAATTTTTATACTCACAAAATGTGGTAGCAGCTTTCCATTTAGCTTCATTTACGCCATATCTTTTCATTTCTAATAAATACCTACCACTCTTCCTTTTATTCAAACGAGGCTTAGGTGGAATAGTTTGTGATTTGGGTTTAACTTCAATAACTGATGTTTCAAAGGTACCATCATGTTTTTTTATTTTAACCCAAAAATCAGGATAATATTTGTGAATCCTCTTATCAAAAGGTGATCTATATGGTATAACTATTTCCTCACTAGACCATTTTACAACATTATCATTAAAATCACAATAAACCATGAAGCGCCTCTCCCACAAACTTCTATAAATTATATTAGTGGGGTTCCCTTTATATTTATCGCGATGTTTTGGTTTAAATTTTCCTTTGTACGCCATAATAAATAATCGATAAATAATTGAACATGTGTAAACTATTTATACGGAGAAACAATGGCATCCAAACCGGATCTTACCTATCCAGACAATCTAGCAGTGAAATCCAACAAAGGAGATGAGAGTCATTGGGTCTTGTTTACTTCTTATCCTCAACTTTTTGCGCAAAGTGCCCCTAGTGGTGCTGAATATAGTATAGCCCTTCCTATGGGTGCGCAAGCATTAATTTCAACAGCAGAAGCAGTATATGCGGAACAAGAAGGATTAGGAACAGTTCTTACAGAAGCAGCCGGAAAAGTTTCTTCTGGGATTAAAGATTATTTTCAATCCGAAGGAACTCATGAAAATTTTATTGCTGCCTTTAAAAATGTTAATTATGGCAAAATGGCAGAGGCCGTCGGGGAGCATGCTCTTTCCACAACAATAAAAAAATCTGATTTATTAAAAAAAGCATTGGGTGGTTCGAATATTGCAATTAATCCTAAAATGTCTTTACTATATCAGGGTCCTGGAAAATTTAGAAAATTTGTATTTGAATTCCCTATGATAGCAAAAAATGATACGGAATCGGAAACAATTCGGAAGATTATAGAAGCTTTCAGAATCTCAACTTTACCCGGCTATGCGGATCCAATATCGAACTTGGCCGGAGATGGTACAGCACAATCTGGGACTGGCGGATCTGAGCGTAAAAAAGGTGCCGGATCAAACTTTTATACTTTTCCAAGTACTTGGGATATTAGATTTGGTCACGCAGGCGGAGCGGATGGAACTCCATTTAAAATAGCAAGAAGTGTATGTAATAGTGTTATAGCTAATTATGCCGCAGCGGGAGTACCATTCTTTTTTCGAGATAATGCTCCATTTGAAATAAAATTAACTGTTTCTTTTACAGAAGTCGTTATTATAACCAAAGAACTAGTTACGCAGGGATATTAATGTCATATTTTTCATACTTACCAAATATTCAATATAATATAACCGGAAGCAAATACGCCGAGACAACTACTGCCAAAGATATATTTATTCGAAATTTAATAAAACAAAATGTGCTTGATAAAGCTATAAATTTTGATAAACATATCATAGGAGATACTGAGCGTCCCGATACAACAGCTTTTCTCGTATATGGTGATGTCAAATATGATTGGATAATATTTTTAACTAATCAAATGTTTAATCCCTATTTCGATTGGCCTTTGAGTTCTCAAGATTTTACAAAAATGATAAAAGGAAAATACGGGACCACTGAACGAGCTAAAAAACAAGTTCATGAATATAGACAAATAACACAAGAAGAAACTGATACAACTAAATTAATGGAAGTTATAGTTGATAAAGATGCATATAATCTTCTAGCAGATCCAGAGAGAAAAAGAATAACCAAATATGATATGGAATTTAAAAGAAATGAGAGAAATAGACATATCAAAATAATTGATAGACAATATGTTGAAAATATTATGAAAGAAGCTCAATCTAAACGATACAGGTAATAAAAATGGCAGATGCGGATTTTCATGAAAATCGAGCAGAAGAAATAGTTAATGTACTAAAGCCCCCTCAGCTTCGGTCTCCAGTTAGCATAGGTGCACCCGATGCGGAAAAAATTGAAGAGGCGGCACCAATGGCGGGATTGTATGATATTGTAAAATGTGATATAATATCTCCAAATGTAGCATTATCTGAAGGAGACGGACAATTAGAACCAGTTAATATGATACCAATGATTGATACATTAACCGTATATGAAGATATTAATAAACCTTATTTATTATGTGATATTGCAATAAGAGATTCTTATGGATTTAGAGAAACTATTCCAATTATAGGTGAAGAATTTGTTCAATTTGAAGCACAGACCAGAGGATTTGAATTGGTGGACGCCGATAATCCTCTCGATAATATTATTAAAAAAACATTTAGAGTATATACTGTTTCTCCTATAGTTAATTCCACTGAAAGATTAAAATTATATGTGCTCCATTGTATTTCAATAGAAGCTATTATTAGTGAAAAAAAGAAAATGAGTAAAGGATATCATGATGTAAAAATTGAATCCGTCGTTAAGGATATTTACGAAAATTATATCGCAAAGCCAATGTCAACTTACTATTCATCATATAAGTTTACAACTGAACCCAAAAAGCTTATAGTTGAACCAACAGCCGATAAACATACTTTTTGTTTTCCTTTTAAATCTCCATTTGATATTATGAATGATTTGGCTGAAAAAGCGACATCTGCAAATGAACCAATAGAAGATGACGATAGTCAAGAGGAAATCGCGCCAGCAGATGGTGCTTTATATATGTTTTATGAAACTTTAACTCAATTTAAATTTGAAAGTTTGGAAACAAGTTTTAAAAGAGAACCTAAACGAAATTTTGTGGCAAAAGTAGATTCTTCAGTAGATCCAAAGGACACGTGGGCCGGAGGAGGCTGGCCGGGAATAGCATTTAATAATGTAGAAGAATATAGTGTTGATAGTCTTTTTGATATTATTGATAATATGAGAGAAGGAATGTATGCTGCTAGATTAATAACGCATGATATGATTCGAATGAGATATGAAATTATAGGATATAGATATATTGAGAAAAAAGATGACAGAGTAATAGAACTGGCTGCCGAGAACTCGTCGACTGAGGTTCAGATAGGAGACAGCACCGCAGAAAAATCCGACAAGAAACTAGCAGATTTTACCATTTCGCTTGGAAACGGTAAACTTTGTTCATATAATCATGATTGTTTGATTGATGAAGACGGCGGCGAAGGCGCACGCGTAAAATTAATGGGAACAAATTTTAATCATGCGTTTTTTCTAAAAGAAAATAGAAAAGACATGGGGGGAGGCAGTTCGGGGGGAGGAGGCGCAGAACCTGGCATTAACGAAACTAACCTTGAGTATCGATCACAAAAAAGAGATTCACAATTTCAGCAACTTGATAATATAAAAATAACTCTTAAATTAGCCGGAGATTCATCTTTAAGAGTTGGAGATATTATTTGGTGGCATATGCCATCTCACGCGTATCTGACCGAGAGTTCCGGATCCGGAGAGGATCCCTTTTTGAGTGGTAAATATATTATGACAAAAATAAATCACGTATTTACGAATGAAAGATATTATCAAGAAATTCAAATTAGAAAAGATTGTTTAGAAAATGTACCACCTAGTTTAGATGAAGCTGTAATTTCAGCTTGGGCTGGAGGGGCATCAGCACACGAAGAAGCACAGCTGCGCCTCAAATCTTTGGAAGCCGCGGTTAGGGCCGAGAACACCGGGCTGTCTAATGAAGACAGAGTCGACCCAACTGAATTGAAGGATGCCGGTGATAGCGTTACACAAAGCTACAGCCCGCCGTCGCAAAGCAGCAGCCAGGCACAACCGAGGCCGAAGCTAAAGCCGAACAAAGGCAGAATGGGCTTATCAAGGCACGGTACACCGACACGAATCTATGATAAACAATCGCTAGCAGAGAGCCAAGGGTCTTCTGATATTAGATTAAAAGAAAACATTCAACTTATAGAAGAAGGAAAGGATGGCAATCCAAATATCTACTCCTTCAGTTTCAAGTGGGATAAGGATATCAAGTGGAGAGGTGTAATGGCACAAGAACTAATCGGCACCAGGCACTCTGATGCCGTTTCAGTGGACGCAGAAGGATTCTACAAAGTGGATTACTCCAAACTAGGATTTCCTATGGTAAAATTATGATTAAGAAAGGATAAAATGGAACCCGATTTTATGGGAAAAGAAGGCTTTGTTTGGGCTGTTGGTGTTGTAGAAAATAGATTTGATCCTCTATATTTGGGAAGATGTAGAGTAAGATGGCTTGGTTGGCATACAAAAGATAAGATGGACCTACCCACAAAACTTTTGCCATGGGCTCATCCGTTACTGCCCATTACCTCTGCTTCTCAAACAGGAGTAGGAACAAGTCCAACTGGTCCTGTTGAAGGCACATGGGTTATGGGATTTTTTAGAGATGGAGACGCCGCTAATGATCCTGTTATGATAGGCACATTACCTGGCAGACCTGATAAACCTTGTAATCCCGATGAAGGTTTTAATGATCCGAGAGATTTTACTCCACGCTTTTATCAAGTAGATGCTAAAACTGGCGAAATCAAAGGTAATCCTCCCGAGTTTAAAGATGTTCCACAACATCCTCTAAGTATAAAATTCAATAAACAAAGAGGAATTGAAATAATTGAAAGAAGTGATAGAGCTACTTTTGTTAAGGGCCAAGTTTTAGAGGAAACTTTAGTTAAAGAAACAGAATCACAGGAAGCACAAGTTCCAGATTATGAATTTTCTTATAATTATCCTCTTTTTAGATTTTTGGGCGAACCAACGACTCCAAGATTAGCTAGAGGGCGCGAAGATAACAGTACAAAAATTGATACAGTCCTAACATCCAATGCCCAAGGTGAGTCGATAATTGCACAGCAGGGCACCTCTATTGTTCAAACAAAAACGGATTTAAGAATGCTTCCTTATCCTATGGCCAAAGGTACAGGAAAAACTACTTTTCAAGAACCAATTCCTCCTTATGATGCCGCGTATCCGTATAATCATGTACATGTATCAGAAAGTGGTCATGTTATTGAAATTGATGATACTCCAACTAGAGAAAGATTACATTGGTATCATCGTTCCGGAACCTATAGAGAAATAGGTCCACTAGGAACTATGGTTGATAAATCTAATCGAGATTATTATTCTTGTGTTTTAAAAAATGCTTATGAATCAGTTGGTGGCGTTAAATATTCATCCATAAAGTATGGATATGAATTATGTGTGAATACTGCAGGCGGACAAGAAGATTATTGGTTGCGAGTTAAAGGATCTGGTGACGTACATCTAGAAGCAGAACAAGGCAATGTTGAAGTGTATTGTAAAGATGGAATTGCTTTTATCACTGCGGCTAAAATTGAATTTAACGCTAAAGAATCTATTGCATTCAATACGCCTTTGTACTTAGAAGGGGAACGAGCCCTTGATTTACCAACTCTTCATGGGGGCCCCATGCTTCCGCTTGCTGACAACACCGGAACATATATTACAAGAAAAGGTCCTTTCTCAGAAAATATTGGTGGCGCAAAAATTACAACTGCTTCACAAATAACACAAAGTACCATGGGAGCGTACGGTTTATCTGCTCAAAGTGGAACGGAAACTTATTCGCATAATAGTGAAGAAATTATTCAAGGAATGAATGTAATAAATGCGGGTAGTGGTGCAGGCAAATCTATTATATGTAATAATGGAATTATTAATTTAAGATCTGCTGCAACAGAGTCTACCGGTGGCCTATTATTTCAATTAAATAGACTTCCTTCTACTTCTGAAAAAGGTGCAAAAGCTTCTTCATCCGGGTATATTGCTATTACTCCTAAAAATCCGGCAACAGCTCAAATAACAATGGCTACTCCACTTGGCGCTATAACAATGAAAAATAAAGTTGGAGAAATTTCTCTTGGCGACTCTCCCTCAGGAGAAATAAAAATTCAAAGCAGCGGAGCAGCAGGAGAAATAAATATATCGAACAAAGCAAAAGGTGTACTAGCAATTGATGGTGCTGGCTTAATAACAATTAAAAATGATGTAGCTTCTTTAAGAAAAATTCTAGATGATTTTTTTACAGAATATCAATCGCACGGACATGACTTAGTAGGCAGCGTACCTGCTGCTCCGGGCCCAATTGTTGGAGGCAAAGCACTTCCTCAGCTGGTGGCTGTAATGCCAAAAACTGTAGAGTCGCAAACAAATTTAAATTCATTATTATCGTAGGTAATATGGCAAAAGACGAATGGGAACAACCAGATGTAATAGGAGTTCATCCTACATTGGTTAAATTGGCTGAAAAAACTAAAAAATTAATAGAATTAGAAAATATATTATTGGAAACTGTTAAATCAGATATAGAAAAATTTAATGAAAATGAAAAGAAAAGAAGGAATGTATAATGGCCACACAAGCATTCGCTAAAGGGGTTACAGTTGATAGGGACTTGCTGGGTAAAACTACTAATCCAGATGGTACTCCAGCAACCGGAGCGATTTTTGGAACTGAAGCAGTTGAAGTAGAAGAAGATCCGGATCTTTGGAAATCTCAAACATTAGGTGATATAAGTTTCTTAAAACCTTTTTTTGCAGCTGCTAAAAAGGGCTTGGAACTTCATAAGGCAAACGCGGCATTTATTAAAGATATATATGAATTAAATAAAGCTCTAATGTTTGCTACTATAGATCCTATATTTGCGGCAATTCAAGCGGTTCTAGATGAAATTTTAAAATTATTAGCAGATTTACGAGGCCTTGGCTTTTTCATGCTCCCGGTTCATGCTGGAGCGGTTGAACCAAATGTAGAACGAAATCCTGTGACAGGTTCTTTATTTTTTGGTAAAAACGTTTATGTTCCAGCAACACGAGTTCCGGCAGTAGTAAAAGCAGACGGTTCAGTCACACCCTCTCATTTGTCCGCCGCAGGAAAACTTGATCCAATAGAGGTAGATCCTATTTCAGGTGAAATAAATTATGTTGAATCTCCGGAGTACGATGAAACGCCGCTGAAATGGTGGGGAGGGGAAGCCGGTGCTACCAAGGAAGGCCTCATTGACCAAGCTTATATAAAAATGAATAATTATACAGGTTTGATGTCATTAACTCCCGGAGGGATTTTACAAACTATAGATAAATCTTTTGATGATTTAGGTGATGTGCCGAAGCATTTTAAAAGACTGCATTCAATCGGAGGTACAGACCTAGGACTCGGAGATTATGTTCCTAATGTTGATATAACAGCATTTAAAGATTTAATAGATCCAAGTTATTATAAATCAGGCAGACCAATTATGTCTGATTCAGCTACAGTTGGAGGCATTATTTTTATAATAGGCATGCCGGAATTTGACAAATTTAAAACAATTTTGCAAAAGTTTAATAAGCTTATAGAAATTAAAGGATTTGTAACATTATTAGAAGAAATTGATAAAATATGGGCACCTAAAGCAGTTACTCATAAATTATTATTATCTAAAGTAGCGAAGTTAACCGTTGCTGAAGGTAAAGAGGGTAGTGGGGCGATAGGCGAGGGGAAGGTACAAACAGCCGATTCCATCGGGCATGCTCAAACCAATGTAGGCGGAGACACCGCGGCGAGTGGAGATGCTAGCTTAAACATCTCGGGGACGGAAGGACTTACATCCACATACTATGTTATGCAAGAAGAAAATTCCGGAATGTTTGAAGCACAGGATCCAGATGAAACTAATAGAATATTATCAAATACAAAACATGTTTATGCTCGAGTAAAAAGAGTTATAGAATCTGTACCATGGCTCAATGAAAAAATAGAAATGAATGCAGCAAAATCCATGGATTCAACGGATCTTCCGTTGACAGAAAGTAGAATAAGACAGCTACATATAGGCACAAAAGTAAACCGCAACTCTTTGCCATATATGAATCAAACATTAGAAATTGAATATTTTGAAAGTGGAGGCCAAGAATTTCAAGCAGGTGATATAATATTTGAAGCCCGGCCAGCGCCCAAGGAGGCCTCGGGTGAACAAAAGGATAAGGCGAAGAAAAGCGAGGGAAATAGAGTTAATCCAGACGATCAACGGAGCGATATATACCATCAAGTTAAAGAAGGCACATGTACAGTGGGTATAGTAGTAGATGCTTATGATGATAATGCTTTGCCAGAATCTCCTAACTGGTCCGGCAAAAGTTTAGAACAACTATTTCCAGCTTTGGGCCCACTGCTTAATAAATGTGAAGCAGAAGTAAAAGGGATAAAAGCAAGTGTTGAATCTGCTAAAAAAACTTTAGATCCTATTATAGCTTGGCTCGATGGTAAAATGGCGGACGTGCAGGCTTTTGCAAAAGATATCGAAGAAATATTAGAATTATTTGCTGATGGTGTTCCAGCTACTGGTATGTATTCTTTATATTTAGAACCAAGACCTGGTGGAGTAACTAAATTTAGAGAAAGAATGATGGCTGCAGGAGGTGATCGCAAACCACCGGAATCTTTAAAATTTTGTGCCGGCGTGTGTTTTTTAGGAGGAGGCCCGACCGGGAATCCACTTTTAAGATCTTTAGATATGTTATCTTTGTTATTAGGTTTAAGACAAAAAACTGTTGCTGAAGTGGAAATTGCCGCAGAAATGGAAGCTATAGCTATTCCGGGTTATGATCCAGACAAACCCAATGATGCAGATGGATTTGCATATTTGACGGGTGAGAAAGTATCTTATAAACAAACAAATTATGTATGTATCACGAACGCTCCCCTAGGGGAAGGACCGTTAATGATAGACGAATGGAGCGGTAAGATCAGGCGAAATTCTACTTATTGGGGTTTAGCGGAAGCGACCACTGGAGACGACACAGAAGTTGAACTTGGAGACTCAAGAGACGCGGTCCAGATGGCAAAAGATAAAATTACTTGGTTGAAGGAGGCTAAAATAGCATTAGCCGTAATTTTGGACTATTTGGAGGGCTCGCCACCTTCCGGAAAAAATTTGACGGAACTAATAATGGATGTTAATCGTTTTGGTTCTATTGATATATCAACCGGTGTCTTCAACGGTCCAGATAGAAATATTTATGAAGAATTAACTCAATTGAGAGAAAATGATTTACGAGAATTGGAATTATTAACCCAAAGAATTACAGAATTAATACAAGCAATTGAAATAAACTTGATTCAAGAGTCGCTCAAAGCCAATCCAGATACAACTACCGCTAAAGGAAGTTTAAGATCTATAGGTAAGACATTGATGATAATAAAAGGTGAATTTGTAGATGAAATGAAGGGAAATGAAACTTCCTTTGAAGATTTTGGTCACCGCCAAGTCAAACCAAATACTACAGTTACTATACTTCATCCTCTTTTAGATTCTTCTGGAGCAACAAGATCTGTTGAAAGTTTATCTAATACAACCATAGCTGTTCTTGAAGAAGAATTTCCTGTTGATCTGGATGAAGCATTGCCTTATAATATAATTTTAAATAATACTGTTGAATCAGTTTACAAGCATAAGGATGAGAATAAAATCCCCAATACTAACACTTACTATCACCCAGGTTATAGATTAAGAGAATATAAAGCTAAAGCTAATACTGTTTCAATAGCTATTCCAAATAGCGCAGGAGAATATCCACAGCTTCCAGTTTGGGAAGCTGGCCAGGCCGGCCCGCAAGGCGATGTTCGTACTACCGCACATTATCCAGAAGGTACTGTGGTAAAAATTAACGGAACTGTTCCGGTTTCTGAAACTTATATCTCAGACGTTACTGGACTTGCGGTTGTGCGCGCAGAGGAAGAGCAAGATGTCGCCTCTACATGGATGGCCTTAGGTGTTTCTGAAGACGATAAAATTACTATTGATTTTGGAGCCGGCACTGGCGGACTGGTTGAGAAAGCAGTGGATTCAACAATTGGAGAAGAATATATTAAGGTTGAAGGGGCTTTCACCATCGGAACTGGATCACCAGAAATATTTTTATATCATGAAGATTGGTCTTTTGCAATATCGGACGCATCAGCGGCTGAAGCTGCTAAAACAGCAAAGATACAAAGTAGCAGAAATAAGTACGCAGATTATTTAAAAGAAATTAATGACCAGGCGGATATTGTTTATGACTATCTCACTATTTTGGAAGCTAAAGCATGGCCGGTTACAGCTAATACTAGTGAAAGTAGTACCGGTACTACTGATTGAAGACAATCATTTGAAGGCCGGTAGGTATAAATAAAGTAATTGGAGAAATTATAAATGGCAGATGCAAAATTTACAGAAGTAACATATGATCCTGAAACCGGAGGAACAATATATTCTGATGTAGATTTGTCGTTCAAAGTTCATCCTGTCACAGGAGACCTTCTCAAAACAAAGGACGCTACCGTTATAAAACAGTCTATGCGTAATGTTTTACAAACTAGAGAATTTGAAAGAATTGGACATCCTGAAATTGGATCAAATTTACAAACTTTGTTATTTGATCCCATGAGCCCAATAACAGAAACCCGATTAAAAATAAGTATTGAAACAACTATGCAATCCCTAGAACCACGTGCCATAATAAAAGATATTCAGGTTTCATCTGAAGAGGATTTAAATAGATATAGAGTAAAAATAATTTTTACTATGATGGGGCAACAATCCTCGGAAACCTTCGAACAATTTTTATATAGATAGGAATTACTGTGGCAGAACAATCAGCTAAATTACAAGTATCTGAATTAGATTTTAGTTCTATTAAATCAAACTTAATAGCATTTTTAAAAAGTCAAAGTGAATTTTCAAATTTTGATTTTGCGGGATCTGGTTTAGATGTTATAATGGATTTGCTTTCATATAATACATATTACAATTCTTTTTATTTGAATATGTTAGCCAATGAAATGTTTCTAGATACAGCAGAACTTAGAAATTCTGTTGTACAAAAAGCCAAACAAATAGGTTATACGCCACGATCTGTTCAAGGAACTAAAGCAATTGTTAAATTAGATATAGTTCCGAATGATTCCTCAACAACTATGATTGTTGAAAAAGATAAAAGATTCTCAACAACTATTAATGATCAAAAATATATATTTACAACAGCAGATTCTTATGCCGGAATATTGGATGCAACTGGAAAATTTACGATAAATGATGTTCAATTAAATCAAGGTGTCAGAATAACACACAAATATAAAGTTGATTATAATAATAAAGAACAACAATTTATATTACCAAACACTAATACTGATATAACAACTCTTTCTGTTGTTGTAAAATCTGCTTCGTCTTCAACTGAAACACATTCTTATCAACTAATATCAGATACAGTTAAGGTTACACCTACATCCAATGTATATTTTATCTATGAAAGTTTTGAAAATAAATTTGAAGTTCAATTTGGAGATAATAAAGTTGGATACAGACCGGCAGATGGAAGTCAAGTTATTTTGGCTGCAAATATATCTGATGGATCGGCTACTAATAAAGCTGCAGTATTTAGAGCAGTAGATCCAATAGGTGGATATTCTAATGTTTCTATATCTACCACAACAGCTGGATATGGAGGAGCAGGTAGAGAATCTATTGCTGAAATTAAGTATAATGCACCAAAATTATATGAAACCCAAAATAGATGTGTAACATTAAATGATTATAAAAGAATTGTGGAAAAAGAATGGGTTAATGCTGAATCTGTAACATGCTGGGGCGGAGAACAAAATGATCCTCCAAGATATGGAAAAGCTTATATTGCTGTGAAACCTAAAAGTGGATTATTTCTAACAACAAAAGATAAAGAAGTTATTAAAAAAGAAATTTTAGCAACAAAGAATATGGTATCTGTTACACCAGAAATAGTGGCGCCAGATTATTTATACATTGCAATTCTCGCTAACGTTCGATTTGATCCAAATAAAACTGTACAATCCCCCCAAGAAATAGGTGAAAGAATTGTTTCAACTTGTATAGATTATAACACTCAGGAATTAGGTAAATTTGATTTAAGATTTAGATATTCTCGAATGACCACTTTAATTGATAATTCTGATCCGGCTGTTCTGAACAACCAAACAACAGTTTTATTATTTAAACGATTAGTAGTTGAACTCGGCCAGGCATTTAACTATTCTCAAAATTTTTCTAATCAGATAAAATTTCCTTATAAGGGATATAAAGGAGCATTAAGATCTTCAAAATTTGAATATATCAATGAAAATACTAATGTATTAGAACAAAATACATTATTAAATGATGCAGACGGAATTATTCAAGTTGTAAAAGAAGAAGCAGGTGCAGTAGCAATTGTTAATTCTAATGTAGGAACAATAGATTATGAAACTGGTAAAATGACGTTGGTAGGATTTATACCTAATTCTGTCGAGAAGGTAGTAAATAATAATACTATTGAAATATATGTTGAAACCAATGTTCAAGATGTTACACCCATTAGAGAACAAGTTATAATAATTAATAGAAAAGACGTAACAGTTAATATGATAGTAGATACCGCTCTATCAACCGGTGATTTTGCTCAGGCAACAATTAATGAAACGCCAGCTTTGGTAGTATATGGAGCTAATACTGCATAATGGCTGATAATAGAATTTCTGAAATTATTCAAAATCAATTACCTTCCTTTTTTATGGAGGAGGGTTCCAATCTCCCTCTTTTTCTTACTAAGTATTTTGAATTCCTAGAATCTTATCAAGTAGAATATACTGATTTAATTTTAGACGAATATAATATGGTTCTCGAAGATGATAATGAAGCTTATTATATTTACGGTACAGCTCTAGATGAAGGATTAATATATACTGAATCTGATGAAGGTATTGAATATGATCCTGGATTACAAACAGGACATTATTTTCCAATATATGGTAATAAACCAGCCGCCATAGCAGCTTCTAATGATCCAGGAATAGTTTATGAATTACATTTAGAAGAATTCGCCGGCCGCACATTTTATATGCCTCAAAAAGGTGGAGAAAATGGAATCAACTTTGGATTATTTGAAGATGATCCGCCCACAACAACATTAATTCAATATTCAACTTCTGGGACAAAATTTCTATTAGAAAGCACTCCAGACGATAATCCGAGTGTTAGTGAAATTGATGAATTATTGGTAGAATCAGATAGAGATCCAACTACTGCAACATTTTCATTAGGTGAATTAATTGTTGGTTCTGTTTCTGGAATTGAAGCAATAATTACAGGTGTTCAAAATCACGGTGTTTTTCCGGCGGGCAAATATCAATCTACAGATACTACCAGTGAAAAATATAAAACCGAGCCTCATGTATTATTTGCGCGACCTATAAATTCTAAAGCATTTCTTCATGGAGAAACAATAATTGGAAAAAGATCCAGAGCAAAAGCAGTAGTTGGTCAAACCGATAAAGATATTAAAAGAAATCCTCTTCGGGGGGCAACTGATTTAGATTTGGTTAATGATATAGATGAAACCGATAATATGTACCTGGCACGGTTTCGGGATGATTTTCTAACAAATATTCCTATCGGTTCCGTTGGAGATTTAAGACAAGCAATAAAAACCGCCAAAGAAATTTATAGGTCAAGAGGAACAGAGGATTCATTTTTATGGTTATGGAGAACTGTTTATGGATCGGAACAACTTTCCTTTATATATCCAAAAGAAAGATTGTTAAGACCATCTGATGGAACTTGGAAATCACTAAAATCTATTAAAATTTTTACTGGAACAGCTTTATATCCAGATGATTTTAATAGTAAAATTATTAAAGGTGAACAATCTCAAGCAACAGCTACTGTTGATAATTCAATTTCATATTTTGAAGGAACAACTGGTGTCACAGAATTATTTTTAACCGATTATACTAAAGGATATGATGTTCGTTTTGATGCTTATTCTGATTTTCAAGCAGACGAAACAATAGCAACAATTGAAACATATGTTGACGCAGAATTAATGGGAAGTGATAATTCGGAAGACGTGGTTAAAGCAATGAATTTCCCCACAGGTTCTTCTAGAGGAACATGTATTGCGGTTATTGGTGAAATTGATATTATAAGTAATGGAACAGGATATGCCATTAACGATGAACTTATAATTACAGGTGGTGCCGGAAAAGGGGCTGTAGCTCGCGTGGCTACCACTGCTAATGGTGCTATTGATGAAATTATCATTGATGATGGAGGTAATGGTTATTATGGAGGTGAACGTTTAGAAATTAATAATTCCGGAACCGGAGGAAGAGGCCACACTGGTGTAATTTCCAAAGTGCTTCCCACAGGAGTGTTTAGAAGTTCTAATACAAAGGTTAGCGCAGCTATATCAGTTGCTGAAGGTGGAACCTCTCCATCAGCTATATTATTAAATTCGGCTTCTTTTTCAATTGAAGAAGAAGATGTTAAATATCCAGAAAATATTAATACACACTTTAGCTCAAGTAATACAATTACGTTTGTTGCGGAAGTAGCAAATCAAGATACCACAGATGGCGGAGCAAATATATTATTAGAAGAAGGAGATGGTTTAATTCTTATTAATAGTACAGATGGAACCGCTGATGCTGGAGATAATATTCTTTTCCACACTGAAGCTTTTGAAGATGATATACAACCAGGTTATTATGTTTATGATTCTAAAACAGGGGCCAAGGGAACAGTTGCAGGCCCTTCAGTAAATAATTCAGCTTTTGTATATGCATTAGAAAGCCCATCAGCTCCTAATTTTGTTGAAGGTTCATACGGTTCTCTTTATTACAGTGCAAATGGAACTGCAGTTCCTGGTAAATCTAATATGTTTACCATTAGCACGATTCAACCCACCGGTTATTATGAAATTACAAATGAAGAAGGAGAATATGAAAATCAATTCGGAGATGGTTCAAAATCAGTTTCAGATTATTATGGAGGAACTGCTTATACCTATACCGGTTTCGGGTCCATTTCTGAAACTCGAGTAATAACTACAGGACTTGATTATATAAGAGCTCCTAGATATGCAGCAAAAAATGAATCTACTTTAGGTCTAGAACAATGGAGATTTGAAGATCCTATAACAGGAAAAAATACTGGTCGATTAACATATATAAATTTAGCTGAAAATGTTTATGGAAAATATAGATTTGGTGAATCTGTTATAGGGGTAACATCTGGTAAGAAAGCAAAAGTAATATTACCTTCTGTTAATTCTACATCAAATTCTACTTTTAGTACCATGAAGGTTCAAGATGAAGAAACAACTTTTTCTCTTGAAGATGAAAATGTTCTTCAAAATAATGTTGGGGACTTTGAGGATGGAAGTATTTCAGGACTTTCGGCTTTTTCTTCAAAAAGAACAGCCGTAGATACCGGCAGCCACACACTTTCATTAGAAACATCTAATACTATTTCCGGTTCATATAGTGGTAAGATAGCGGTTAATGATCAGTTAGATACTTATATTGGTTTACGTTCAATAGATAGTGAAGAAGGTGAAGCATATGCGAATACTATTATTCCCGGAAATCAATATAATGCTAAAATTTCTTTTAGAGCCAGCAAAAGTCTCAGATATACTGAATTAAGATATGGTCATTCAGATACTGATGTAGATTATGAACCGGTAGGTTCCGAAATAGGATTAACTCAAACAGTTGTTTATACGCTTCCAGAAACAACTAATGTGGATCAAGTTTATACTTTCGAAGGAAAATTTGTAGCAAGTTCAGATCGTTATCACGCTGTTTATTTATTTGCAAATACTCAAACTTCTACATCATATGATTTACATATAGATAATATATCAATCGCTGATATATCATCTCGCGGAAAAATTCAATATGAAGGATTTAATACTGCTGATGATATAGAATCATTTATGATGTTAGAACCCGCAGATTTTATTCCTGGCGAAATAATTATTTCTTCCCAAGGTGCTAGAACAGCAACTTTAGCATCTTCAAATTCTTCTTATCTGGAAATAAATTCTGGTTATGGTAACAATGCTATTTTAAAAGCTGGAGCTTTAAAAACAGGAGCTATCAAATCCCTTTCAATTACTACAGCAGGTATTAATTATAATATATTGCCTAGTGTAACTGCTCCTGATGGAGATAATAATGCAACATTTTTAGCTATACGAACAGCTATAACAAATTATCCCGGTAAGTTTCAAGATCAAATGGGATTCATTAGTGATATTATCAGGATTCAAGATTCTTACTATTATCAAGATTTTTCGTACGTTTTAAGATCGGACATTCAAATTAATGAATTTAGAGATTTAGTTAGATCTTTTGTTCATCCTGCAGGTTGGAATGTTTTTGGAGAGATTGGAATATTACTTTTGTTAAATGTAGACGTAAATGCTGAATCAGATACTATTAAAAAGCTTGAATTATTTGTTGATAGAACACCAGCATTTATTCCTACATATGGTCCACTCACGGCTAGTATGAGAGGTAGTGATACAATTTATAATAGTACTACCATGGGCCCTTATACTAGTATTTTCGGGCAAATTGATATGTGGACTGGAGAAGTTCATAAAATGCATATTGAATTTTTGGATCCGCGAACAATAGGATTTGGAATTACAACAGATGATAAACATTTTGCATTTCATGCCGGACGAGTAGATTGGTTAGTTGGACGCGGATGGGATTATGAACCATACAGCCGAGGTTTGGCTGGACAATTTGATCCGTGGAACGATGGATATGATTCAAATCGCACAGGGAGAGTAGAAATACCTCATCATTTTTCGCAGCATGATAAAGCGCGTCTTAATTCTACTGAAAAAATTGCTCCTTGGTATCCAAATGTATTTCCAGAATTAGTCATTCCAGGCCACTTCGAAGGAAATGAATGTACGGGCCACAGTGCCTTTGGCGGAGTTTCATTATGGGGCAAGTCAACTCACTATAATACAGAAAATAGATGGGGTCCAATACATACAATAAATGCATGGGGTGCATACGCAGGAGCACAAAGACCTGCTGATACCTTTTGGGGCCTAGGCGGAGATGGAGATCCGGATACAGTACGTAAAGGTGGAATTGAATATTGGCCAGAGATAGGTATATTAGGTAAGTATCGTTCCCCGGACGGCACACATGTAATGCCAACAATTACTACTTATTGGACTTACGGACAAGAAGAAATTGAATTACTTGCGAACTTGTGGAAAGCTAATCATTATCTCGAAGTTAAATCTCACCTCGAAATTTTTGATCGTTGGGGCTTACAACGGATACAACTTGATCTTCCAACTTTATCAGGCGTGTCTACTTATGTTAGCATGGCAGACTCTGTTATAGAACCTACTTTTCCAGAAGCTGCGTTTGGCTGGCCCATAACAGAATATCCAAATCCTGCATCACAAGAAATAATGGTAACAGTTGCAAGTACTGATTTTCATTTTGATGGTGTAAACATTAATGATAGTGCTTGGTCAAGAAAACTTATTAAAGGGGTTACATATCGTTTCAATCAAGAAGATAGTTCTAATGCAACCCATCCATTAAAATTTGCTAGTATACTCGATGGTCATCATAATGGAAGTTATGTATCAAGTATGGAATTTCCTTCCACTGTTGTGGGTACTGCTGGCAATGGCGGTGCTTATGTCGACTTTAAAATCCCAGATCATACTTATAAAACTTGGTTACCTCCGGATGAACTAGTTGATTGGCAACCTGATTTTTATCGCGCATTATTTGCATTTTGTCATAATCATTCTGACTTTGGTGGCCCAATAATGACTGAAAATAAATCAGTTCTTTCTTCAACTATAGAAGTGACTCCACACACTCCAGTTGCAGCGGTCGCTGAACCACAATTAACTGCTATTAATACAGGAACTCAAGCAACCTTATCTGGTCAATCGTACGCAAGACCAAAAGATAAAAGATTAAAAAATCGAGATACATTTATAGTTGCGGGAGCAAAAGTATATGGTGGAATGGCAGTGGGATTAAGACCTGATGGAAAAGTAGAAAGAGTATATGAAGTAGGAAACGTATTGTTTCCACGTATTAATTATGTTCATTCATTATTAGGAATAGTTAATGAAGATGCCGAAGTAGGAGAAGTTGTAACAATAAGAGATACAGATTCTATAGAAGAACGTGTTTGGGATTTAATACCGGGAGCAGAATATTATCCTAATTATAGTCAAATAGTTTGGGAAAAAGGTAGTGACCACGAATGTTGGCTCACTACCGTACCGCCTACAATAACTTCTGCTGATAGTTTAGATAGAATTAAATTAGGAAAAGCAGTAACTAAAGATCAATTAGATTTATCTTTTCCTCAATGGAAAATGTATGAATATCAGGCTCATGAAGATATTAGTAAAGGGAAAGTAGTTGGTTTAATGTCTAATGGAAAAATACAACGAGTATTTTGCGAAGCAAATGGTGATGCTAAACCTCAATTAGATGGTGTACATTCATTATTAGGATTAGCAAAAACAGATATAGCAGAGGGAGATTGGGGCGAAGTTGTTACAATAGATAAATCTCTACAAATGGCTGCTTTTCCAACTGGTACTTATAATCCACTCCCAGGAACAGGATTAACAAAAGGTACAAATTATTATGTTGACTATAGAGATGCAACAATAAAAGAATTTGGAACTTATAGTAATCATCCCGATAATATTATCGGTGTCGCTTTACAAAACGATATAATTAAAATAACTGCTAAGTTACCAATACATCAAACATATTCACCACAATGGGATTTGACAACTATAGAATATCCATATCCAACATATTGTCCGGTTAGGACTTCCCCTAATCCTGATGAATATTTTCTAGCGCATGACTCTATAGATGCTGCTGAACAATATGATGGTCAAATAATTAACAGTTTAGTCCACACAAATGTGACACCAGTTAGAAATTTGGAACAGGGTACAACTGTTTACTTTGATGATATAAATATAATATTAGAAGAATCCGATGGCTTCTTATTAGAAGATGGAGTAAGTGACTTATTAGCAGAAGATGGCACAAATGCTGCTACTTCTTCGATTGGTAAGCTAATATTTGAATCTGAATTTTTACTATATGAAGATCTCATAAATATAGGAATAGGTCAAGAACCGAATAGAAAAATGAATATTTATAGTCGTCATGACGCTAAATATATCGTGGGCGATTTGACCACAACGACTTTTAACATTCATAATCGCGGTAATAAATATTTTCCAGAAGGAGTATTAGATGCCGTTGCTCAACATACAGTTTTAGAGTAATTAATTAAAAATAAAAGATTGGAGTAATCGAAATGCCGGCCTTAGTAACAAATAAATTTAGAATGTTCAATGCAAGACAATTTCGGGAGTCTTTTGACGAAGATTACGGAATGACGACATTCGCGAATACAGTCGCGGGCGATACATACTTAGAATCTAATATGTATCTTTTCATCGGTGGTGTCCAGAACTGGGCTAATGTAGCAGGAGCCGCGGCAGCAGATTCAGACACAACACCTCCTTCACCTACCGATGATGTATCAAACACTTATTATAGTCACTGGAAGGATATGATTGCAGCCAAAAAGGTTGTATCTACCGACGTGACACATTGTATTCCTAGGTATAATTGGGCTAATAATACGCCTTATTATGCTTATGATAATACAGAACCAGGAATGCTAGCACAATCATTTTATGTTATGACAGATGAATTTAACATTTATAAGTGCTTAGCAAACAATAATACATCTGGTAATAGTTTAGCCAAACCTACTGGACAGACAACAGCGCTTGTTACACCTGGATCTGATGGTTATAAGTGGAAATATATGTATACGATTTCCGCAGCATCAGCCTTAAAGTTTGTAACAACAAATTATATTCCAGTACAACAAGTTAGATTTTCAAACGTTGTTATGGCTTCTGCCACTCAAGAAAATACTTTGCAAAGAGATGTTGAGAACGGGGCTGTTGATGGAGCTATTAATATCTACAGAAAAACAGCTAATGGCACCGTTGGAGGATTAGAATATTTAATTTTTGAAACCAACACATTAGATAATGGTTTTGGTGGAGGATATAGTACTACTACGACTTCTGTTAGAATTCACAGCACAGCTGCTGCTACGGATGACGTTTATGTTGGTTCAGATATTTTCTTTACCTCGGGAGATGCTGAGGGTTCAGGTGGAACTATTACAGATTATGATTCAACCACTAAAGTTGTAACTTTTGATCCGGCTCTTGCAACCGCTCCCACTCAAGGAGATAATTTCCAAATTGCCCCTAGATTACAAATTTTAGGTGATGGTTCGGGAGCAAATTGTAGATCTAATGGAACTAATGCTTCTGGCTTAACCGATATTATAACTATCGCAGCTGGTTCCGGATATACAAATGCAGTAGTTAATGTTTTAGCTAATACTTCTTGGAATCTAGATGATGCCACTGTAGTAGCCGCAATTGAACCTAAAGGTGGTCATGGATTTGATTCTGTTGAAGAATTAGGTGGATTTAATATAATGGTTAATGTTAGGCTTGAAAATGATGAATCTGGCGAATTTACAGTTGCAAATGATTTCAGAAAGATTGGATTAATTTCTCATCCAAATGCTGCTAATACTACAGATGGAACAGATCTTGGAACTCCGGCGGTAATTTCTTTAGGAGATCAAGCTCTTAGATGTGTACTTCAATCATTTTCTGGAGCAGCTTATATAGCAGATGATGTAGTAACAGGAGCAGAATCAGGAGCCACAGGAAGGGTTGTTGACTGGGCTTCCGGTACAAGTAAGTTGAGAATAACACAAGTTACAAAAGGAGCCAATTCAACCGTTGGTTGGGATACAACTCCTGGATCTTTTCAAACTAACGAAGCTCTAACAATAACTGGTGCCGGAACTACGGCTAACACAAGTGTCATTGAAGGACCTGATTTGAAACAATATACTGGTGATATTCTGTATGTTGAAAATAGATCACCTATCTCAAGAGCTAGTGACCAAATTGAAGATGTGAAATTAATAATTAATTTCTAAAATTTTTAGATAAAGAGATATAAGTGTCTGGAGTAAAAACAAATTTTAACATTGCACCATACTATGATGACTATGATAAAAATAAAAACTTTCATAGAATTTTATTCAGACCTGGTTTTGCAGTTCAAGCAAGAGAGTTAACTCAATTACAAACAATCTTACAAGAACAGGTAACTAGGTTTGGTGATAATATCTTCAAAGAAGGTAGTAAAGTTTTTGGTGGGGATGTTACCCTTAATAATCAAGTTAATTCTTTAAAATTAGAATCGGCATTTGATAATGCAGATATTGCTGTAACTAATTTTGCCGGGAAAACCGTCACTGGTGGAACATCAGGAGCTAAAGGTTTAGTTATTAAAGCTGAGGCCGGAACTGTTTCAGATCAACCAACATTACTTTTTTCAAAATTAGGTGGTGGAGATTTTGTAGACGGCGAAACAATTGCTACTTTAGAAGGCGTGCCATGGCAAGCTAACACGGTTAGTTTAAGTGGTGTAGCCGGTATAGCTGAATCTCAAAATACTGCATCTATTGCAAGTATTTCGGAAGGCGCTTTTTATATTAGTGGATTTTTTGTAGTTGTTCAAGATCAAACTATTTCATTAGACAAATATAGTAATAGTCCTACTAAGAGAATTGGATTACTCGCTACTGAAGAAATCGTTCAGACAGATGATGATCCATCTATTTTGGATAATGCTCAAGGGACTGCCAACTATGCCGCTCCCGGTGCAGATAGATTTGCTATAAATTTAACATTAGCGGCTCTAGATATAGTGACAGAAACAGTCGGAGCTGATGGAACAACGACTGTCACTAGTGACACTATTTCAGAATTTGCTGGTGAAAAATTTATAGAATTAACTAGAGTTGAATTAGGTGTTAAAACAACAGAAACGAGATATCCACTATATGCAGAAATTGAAAAGACAATGGCGCGCAGAACCTTCGATGAAAGTGGAAGTTATACTGTTCGACCATTTGGAATTCAATTAAAAGATCATATAACCGGTAATAATTCTTTAATTTCTGCCGGATTAGAAGCTGGTAAAGCATATGTAAAGGGATATGAATATGAAAGTATCGCTACACGATATATTGATGTCGAAAAAGGAAGAGATACTGCAAATATTTCGGATTATATAGTTGCAGCTGATTATGGAAATTCTTTATATCTCAACAAAGTTTTAGGAACGTTTGATATTTCTAAACATGAACTTGTGGATCTTCATTGTTGTGCTGCTGCATCTGTTAACTCAGCAACAAGCGATTCAAGTGCTCTGACAAAGTACAATCAAACAAAAATGGGTACGGCAAGAATAAGATCGTTTGATTGGGAACAAGCGGATCTATCCACAGCTAATACTACTCATTATCATTCAGTTTATTCATCTCGAATATATGATATACGTTTAAATAAAACTATTAATACACAAGTTTCCGGAGAAGGTGATGATCTTATAACAGTTGGAATGCCGGCCGCAGGAACTTCCTTTGCTAACGGAGCATATAAAGGAGCAACTCTTACAGTTAATACTACATTTGCTGGAACTTCTACTAGTGATGTTGTTACTATTGCGGAATATATAGCTATTGGTTCTCAACATAAAGCAATATGTAACACCGCATTATCACAAAAAGTTCAATCTAATTCAACTTTTTCAATTTCTTTTAAATTTCAGGATTTAGGATCTTTGGTTGTTAAGCACGCATCTGTAAATCAATTAAATGAAGCTAATAGTTCACATGTAGTTAAGACAACTCAAGCCGATATAGATAAATTATCAAGATTTAATAACGACCCCGAAGGCACAGCTTTATTGGCCGGTACAAGTAAAAATAATTTAATTTTTCAGTTACCATTTTCACCTTTAGCTACTATTCCGGATGGGATAACTTATACCTATAAAACATTTCAATCTGTAGCTGTTCCTATTGCTGGAACAACAACTGTTTCAACTGCGACAGGATCTTTTATAGGAACAGGAAATTTACCATCTTCTACAGCAAAAGAATTATATTCTGTAGTTATTAAAACAATTGATAACCCTTCAAATCCTCCTATAGATAATGTTACAGGAGAAGAATTGACCGCGGGTCAAATATTAGAATTTTCTTCAGCAACTGGAAGAACAGCAACTATTGATAGTGCATCTCAAACTACATTAAATTTAAATTCAAAAAATGGTGCGTATCAAGTTGAAATTCTTTCAACTATTAGAACAGCAAATGCTACTCCGAGATCAAAAACTTTAACAATTGGAAATACTACAAACTTGTCATCTAATTCTGATATATCAAAAGGACAAGTTCATTTTATATTACCTAATAAACAGGCCGGTAAAAAAGATAACTTAATGATTTCAGATGTATTTAATTTAGTATATGTTATTGATTCTGGAGATAAATCCGAAGCAGTTTCTGCAGCACATTTAGCAGCTCTTAGAGATTTAAATTCGACAACAGCAGTAAATATTACATCAAATTATGAATTAGATAATGGTCAAAGAGATAACTTTTATGATCATGCGTCTATTATTTTAAAACCTGGAGCTCCGGCGCCAAAAGGTCAAATGTTAGTAATTGTTGATCATTTTAGCAATCCTGCTCTAGATCCACCTATTCAAGATGCACTAGCAGGATACTTTTCGGTCCAATCATATGCAGATGTAGGTGCTAATACTGGTTATCATTATGGTTTAAACGGAGTTAAGAGATTAGGCCTTAATTTTGAAAAAATTCCATCATTTACAAGTCCTACAACAGGTGAAGAAATTCAATTAAGAGATAGTATAGATTTTAGACCGTCGCGATATTCTGCAAATAATGATAAAGGTTCTAATACAACAAATGATCTTACTACTAATAATGCTGCTTTTCCATCATCTCAATTAGGCGCTGCTGGAGGTACTCCAGATCCTGAATATGCATTGCAATTTAATACTCAATATTATTTGGGTCGAAAAGATAAACTGATTTTATCTAAAGATAGAGTCTTTAGGGTTATTAAAGGAGTTCCTTCGCGGGAACCCATTACTCCTCCAGACGATGATGATTCTATAACATTATATACTCTAACTATTCCTCCTTATACTTTTAATACTGGAGATATTAAAACCAAGTATATTGATAATAGACGATATACAATGAGAGATATTGGTAAGTTAGAAAAAAGAATTGAAAATCTTGAATATTATACAGCATTATCAATGCTCGAAAAAGAAGCAGCTGCAACATCAATATCGGGTGGATCAACAAAAGATTCTCTTTTCAATCCTGCTGGAGATAGATTTAAGAATGGTATTCTTGTAGATGGATTTAAAGGACATTCTATAGGTGACGTAATAAACACAGATTATCTATGTTCCATAGACATAGAAAAAAATGAATTAAGACCTCCGTTTAAATCAGATGCTTATGGTTTTCAATTATCAAAAGGATCTAGTAATAATATTCAATATCATTTACCAGGTCCGGAGTTAGCTACTTTACCATTTACAACAGCTAATTTAGTTAATCAACCATTGGCTAGTTCTTATAAAGCAATTAATCCTTATGCCTTAGCTCAATTTTCCGGAGGGATAAAAACATTTCCGGATTCTGATGTATGGTATGATACTTCTATAAGACCAGAAGTGTTAGTCAATTTAGAAGGAGTTAATGATAATTGGCAATTCGGGGCTGTAAATGGGGGACACGGATCTCAATGGGATGATTGGACAAAAATTTGGACTGGTGAGCAAATTAACCCAGAACCAGAAATAAGTATAAAAGATGCTGGTGCAACTTCCGGAGGAATAAGAAAAGCAACCCTGATTTCTCAAGGTCAAACTAGAAGAGGTATTACTTCAAAGAATATTCCAGATTCTATTAAAAGAAGTTTAGGTAATAAAGTCGCAGATATTTCTATGACTTTTTGGATGAAACCTCATTTACTTAAATCACAATTTGCCCCAGATGATGAAAGAATTTATTTCGTTGCTAAAGGAATGAAACCATCAACAAATGTAGCAATATTTTTTGACGGTACGAATGTTACAGCTAATGTATATCCAATGCCTTTTCTTGTTCTTAATAATGTGGATACTGATAAGCATTTAATTCAGGGAGAAGTTCTTTCTGAAGGAGCTAATGTTTGTCAAGTAATTATGCCAGAAAAAACTACTTCGGGTGGAACAGCAACTGGTTATATTAAAGTAATTAAAGCTCATGATCAAAATGGCGATAATGCTGATATAGATCAATCATTTAGTCCAAGTACAACAACTATTTTATCTTCCAATAGTGGAATTTCAGGCGTAGTTTCTAATAGAACTGTTCCCACAAAAGGACAAGCCGCTTATATGGCTACTAATTTAGCTGGAGCTTTTGCTGGAGTTCTTAGTTTACCTAGCACAGCACATAAAGCCGGTGAAAGATTATTAAGAGTTACCGATGAAGCAAATGATAATGTTGCAAATTCTACCATGGCTGCAGAATGTACTTTTTATGTAAGAGGTTTATTGGATGGCAGGGAAGCAACTTCAATTTCAACAAGACCATCTATTTCACGAAGAGAAGATGTTACTAATGAAAATGTTATAACAAGTGCTACTAGTAGAGTTGAAGGATCTCAAGGTTGGATGGATCCACTGACTCAAACATTTATTGTTAATAAGAGTAATTATGTAGAAGGTGTATTTGTTAAAGAGGTTGATTTATTTTTTAGACAAAAAGCAACCGCTAATAGCTCTACACCTCAATTACCCGTTACTGTTCAAATTAGACCTCTAATTAATGGGTTACCAAGTTGCGGAACAATTCTACCATTTGCTGAAGCATCTTTAAAGCCAGAATCAATTCAAGTTACTACTGCGGCACCGGAAGCTGCAAATACATCTCATGTTACTACATTTGTATTTCCTGCACCTGTTTATTTAACCGGTGATGAATATGCATTAGTAATCATTTCTAATAGTAGTGAATATCAATTATGGACAGGAATACAGGGTCTAAATCCTTTAAGTACGGCAGCTATTAGTCCCAATTTTAGAATACCGAAACAACCGAACGTAGAAGATTTATATTTGCCTACTAATGCAGGCGTTGTAAATAAATCTCCAGGCGAAGCTTTAATGATGAGAATCAAGAGATGTCATTTTACAACAATAAATCAAGGCAATATAATTTTGATGTCCAATTCTTCAAGTCAGTCCGCCGCCACATCTAATGTATTTGCTGATGTATATAAACTTAATACATCAATAATGCAATTTGATAGTTCAACACTTAGTTTTTCTTATAAAACTTCGAATACAGCCGGCAGTTACACCTCAACTGATTATGTTCAAGGCGAAAGAGATAAAAATGTTTATCCCACAGAACGTATGATGATGCAAGCTAATACGGCTAATTCATTTAGCTGTCATGTTGGAATTAGATCAACATCAAAATATGTTTCCCCTATTATTGATATTTCAAGATTTAGTTTAATAGCTCTTGAAAATGATATAGATAATGCAGCAATTGCAGATTCTCAAGTATACATAATTAACGCAGGATCTAATTATACATCTTCAGCAGTTGCAACAGTAGACGGAGGAAATGGAACGGGCGCGACGATAGACTTAACAATTACATCAGGTGAGATTACAGCAGCAACTGTATTGGCCGGAGGCTCTAATTATACAGGGTCACCAACGGTAACTGTAGCAGATCCTGGACATACGGGAGACAACCTTTGTAATATAGTTATAAGTAGTGAATTAGATAGTCAAGGCGGACCGATCAATACTAAATATATAACAAGAAAAGTTAATCTTGAAGATGGTTTTGAAGCGGAAGATTTAAAAGTTATAGTTAATGCCTATAAACCAGAATCTGCAAAAATACATGTATATGCAAAAGTATTGAGTCCGGATGACACAGAATCATTTGATGACAGAGGATATATTCAATTAGAACAAGAAACTGCAAATTCTGTTAATTCATTAAATGAAGATGATTTTAAAGAATTTTTATATAGGTCAGCCGGCGATTCAATTGATTATACAGATGATAATGGAACGAATTATAAGAAGTTTAAAACCTTCGCAATTAAATTATGTTTGCTTTCAACTAATACATTAGATGTACCAAGGGTGAAAGATTTAAGAGCTATAGCATTAGATGAATAAAAATATCCAAACAGAAGATCCAAGATTTGTTAGAGACGTACATTCTAAAGCTTTATTAAATACAGATAAAGATGCTCTAAATAGACATAGATTGGAACGTATGGCGGCAGCTAAAAAACAAAAAGCTCACGATGAAAGTCGAGAACAGATGGCTGATCATCACGAACAACTCCAACAATTAAAATCTACTGTGGATAAAATTGAAAAATTAATATATAAAGTTTTAGAAAAGGATAACAATGGCAGCTAACGTAGCTTTATCAGATACGTTTGACTTATGGAGAACGCGTACTAATCAACTATTAATGTACACCCAAACTCAGGGTGGAAAAGATGTAGTACATGTTTCTAATACTACTAATGCAACATCAACTACGACGGGTGCGATAACTTCAAACGGTGGTATTGGAATTTTGGAATCGGCTGTTGTTGGCGGTAGTGTTACCATAAACACAAATTTAACTGTAGATAAAGATGTAGTAATAACAGGAAATACTGATATCGGTGATACTTCTGCTGATACATTAACAATTAGTGCGAGAATAGATGCCGATGTAATTCCATATACCGATGAGGCTAGAAATTTTGGTAATAGTACTTGGAGATGGGGAACAGTTCATGTAGGAGGTATTGCAGGATCAAATTCTTCCGCTTCATTACATATACCAAAGGGATCTAGTGCAGAAAGAGCCGGAGGAACTGGTTCGATTAGATGGAATACAACATTAACTAGATTTGAAGGAAATACTGGTAGTTCTTTTTATCCTTTAGCTCAACCAGAAGATCAAGATGCGGATACAAAAATTACCACAGATAATGGCAGTGATGAAGATATAATTAGATTTTTTACTGGTAACTCTATAACAGAATCAACCGAACGAATGAATCTGGGGACGTCAGGTAACCTCGCTATCGGTATGGGATCTACAACTGGCGATGCACAACTTAAAGTTAGCGGCACTGTAAACGTTGGTGGAACTACGAATTTTGGAAATAGGGTTAATTTAAGAGGAAATACTTATCTTTATGATTCAGCCGAGTGGTGTAATGTTGCACCTTCTGCTTGGTTTCATATACACTCTCCAGATACTACCATCGATTCCGAAAACGTTATTATTACTGGTAATTTAGTTGTTCAAGGTACTAGAACTTATAATGATACAGCAGTTACAGTTACTGAAGATAAAACTTTTGTAATTGGTTTAGCTGGAAACGTTTATAGTGATAGTGATGCCTCTTCTGGTACTATTACTTCGCAAAGAAATAATGCTACTGAAAATCACGGATTATCAGTTTCAGATAAAGTTTTTATTGTGGTTGCCGGTACTTCTGGTTTAACTGATGAAGGAATTTATATAGTTGCAACAGTACCAACAGTTACAACATTTACATTAACAGGTTATTCTGGCACCGGAACGTTTGATTGGGCTAAATGTCATACAGATGCACAAGCTAGCGGCGGAGGTCTAGTTATACCTGCTACAACTAAACATTCATTTACATATGAAAGTTCTCTCGGTGCATGGTTAGTATCAGATGGTGGAAAAGTCAATGGAGCTTTCCAAGTAACCGGTACATCAGATTTTGATGGAGATTTAGATATTGATGCTGCAGTTGTTCATGATGGAATTTTTACCCATGCTGGGACATTCAAAACTACTGCAGGTACTACCGCCGCAGCAAATTATTTTTTGAAAAGTGCGGATGCTGCTGGAACAAGTTCTTGGGTAGCATTTGGAATTTATGACTCTTCCGGTACAAGACTCGGACCCTAATTAAAAACGATGAAAACAAATGGCATCACCATTAAAAGTTTACAATTCTGGATCGGCTGTTCAAGTGATGACCGATGCAGAAATCGACAGTATGATAGTACCTCTTGTTCTACAAGAGTTCGCATCTAATCAAGTATATAGTGTAAGAGGAAATTGTACTGCATATGCTAATAATGATGGTAACATCGGTTCTTTTGATAATAGATATAGAGGCGATGATGTAGGTGATCATCCTATTTCCGCAGGAAATTTTACCACTACCACGTGGTCTTTATATCAAGAACAATCCAACGCTGTTAGTACAGCTAACGTAATCTATCCAACAAAATTTATTTCTTCAGGTAATAAACTTCAGCAAATGTCCTTTGCTGATTTAACAGCTACTATTCTAGCTAGAGTTTCTAATAATTGGAGAACTAATTTATATCCTGTAGGAGGTTATTATTTTGGGACTGCTGCGCCCGACGCAGATACATGGATTTATGCTGGTGATGCTTTAACAGAAACTTATAGACAAGCTGGACCTGATAGTGAAATTGTTTATAGGTTATGGCGAAAAACCGCTCCCAATACAACTTCTGGTGATCGACCTGTTTATAATAGGCCAGGTAATGATGGTGTTCAGGAAATGACTGATGCTGATATTAGATCATTAGTAGCGGAGTGGCGAAATTATTTGATGAATAGCAGTGTCGGAGAAGATATTGGTTATTATAAATTAGTAGTTGGCACTTCAACCCCGACTCCCGGAACATGGGTTCAAACCGGAGCATATACAGATTATTTAACAGATACTGCTGATGTAATTTATTCTCAAGGATATGAAGGAATATATTCTCAAATGTATGAAGGAATATATTCGGGACAATATTTGGGACTGTATTCTGGACAATTTACTGGAATATATTCGGGGCAGTATACTGGAATATATTCAGGGCAGTTTACTGGACTTTATTCACGCGGTTTTGAAGGTTTCTATTCGCAAGGATATTCCGGCGGATATGCAGGAGGATATCAAGGACCTTATCAGGGAGGGTATACAACTGCATATACTTTAACATACGGGTCTGGAAGCGAAGCTCCTAATCCACAGGCACAAAGCTCCGGGCCCTCCTATTCTCATACATATTCTGGCGTTTATTCTGGCGTTTATTCAGGAACATATTCTGGACAATATTCTAATCAATTTGCTGGATTTTATTCTAATCAATATGAGGGAATTTATTCACGGGGGTTTCAAGGAATATATTCACAAGGTTTCGAAGGAATTTATTCATCCGGATTTGAAGGGTATTATTCTCAAATGTATGTAGGAATGTATTCAGGACAATATGCTGGATTTTATAGTAATCAATATACGGGGAGAACTGTGTTAGCTTCTTTAGATAACCAACCGTATACTTTTTGGAAGAGGATAAATTAATGAGTAAACCTTGTCGAATATTGCCATTTGGAGCAAACACTGGACTTGGCTCTAGTGAAACAGGCAATTTGTTTATAGGAAAATTAACAGAAACGGGTTCCGGTGCTTCAGCGAATGTTGGAAAAATATGGGGAATAAATGAGCATCAGGGTGCCAGTGGTCAAGATACATATAAGAACGATATTGATGCAGGAGACTACTTAGTAATTAGATATCAAGAATATGGAATGCTCGGCGTTGGGCAGTTCATTAAAGTTACAAATGTTACCGGTACTTTTGGCGCAGCAGTATTAACATTGGAAGATGGTGCAGCTCCCGACATTTATAGTTATTTAAATGCGTCCGGAGGAAATTATACTGGTCAAACTGATGTTGAAGTTATTTTTGAAAAAGTAGAAAGTTGGGGCGTACAGGAAATGACTGTAGACCAAATCGATGAGTCATGTGTTATTCCCATTTTTGAAAGATGGGGAAGTTATACAAAAGGAACGGCAGGCAATGATTTTTGGAAGGGTCATGTTCGACCGATTTCTGGCACCAGTGCTACAGCTGGCTTTACTAGCGCTGGATATATAGGTGAAAGATATAGAAGTCCGGACGTTGTAGGAGATCACCCAGTTGCGAATAATGTAACTATAACTAATGTATTATTAGAATATAATTCTGGAAGCGATCCATATAATGGAACCAGTTTTAATGAAACTCATGTTGATGATACAGATAGTGTTCCTCCATTTATTAAGGTCGACGGCAGTAATGTCAAAGTTATGACTGAATCAGAAATGGAAGATAGTTCAGATACTGTAATCGAAAGATGTGTTCAATATTATATTAGTGCAGCTAATACAGTAGGTTCTTATCATATTGGAACATCACCTGGAGATGGAGATACTAGTTCTTGGCATAGTGAAACATTTTTTGAAGATAATGTTATAACTTCATCCGGTGCTGCAAATACTACTTATAATCTCTATAGAAAAGAATCTGGTATAACAAGAGGATGGAGCGGTACTAGATTATTATCAAATGCTAATACAACTTCAAGAGCTGCAAATTCCGTTTATTATTTTGGTGGAACTAATACTGATTATATTGCCGCTGGAAATTATCCACGTGCTGCAACAGATGAAGTAATTTATAAACCTTTATATCAAGATACTCCTAATCTAAAAGCATGGCCTCATACCGCTGGTATTTCTGCAACTTTAACAGATACTGCTAATGATGCAGGAATGCATTTATATTGGCATAAACGTTTATTAAGAAATGTTCTTTCAAAAACAATAGGTACTTATGCATTTGTTGCCGGCGGTTCCGCGCCTGGATCCGGTACATGGCAAGCCGTAGGAACATGCTCGGATAGATTAACAACCATTGGAGATGTAATTTATTCTCAAGGATATGAAGGTATCTATTCTGCAGCATATGAAGGTATCTATTCTGCTGGGTTTCAAGGGCCATATGAAGGAATTTATTCTTCCGGTTTTCAAGGTGGATATACTTTTACATATGGGTCTGGAGGAGAATCTCCTAATCCTCAAGCTTCTTCAGAGGGTCCAACATATTCTGGAGTTTATTCTTCTGGCTTTACAGGAATATATTCAGGAATATATTCTTCTGGCTTTACAGCATCATATTCAGGTCAATATTCTGGATTTTATTCTAATCAATATACTGGCGTAACAGTTTTTACTGTCCTGGAACAAGATGATTATTCTTTCTGGAAAAGAGTAGCATAAATACATATAATATTAATATTATGAAAGGAAAAAATGGCTGAACAAGAAGTGGCTGAACAAGAAGAGTGGACACATGATACAATGATTGAAGGACTGTGGCGCACAGATGAAAAAAAAGAAATTTCTATTCTTTATGAAAGACAAGACAAATCTAGATACTCCGGCCAAGCTTTAGAAGATTCACGAGAATGGAAAGATTTTTTTCACAAATTTACATCTGAACAAATTGATGAATTTTCTGAAACTAATAAACAGCAACGCGAAATTCAAAATAAAGACAGAGGCCCTAGATCAAATATTAAACAAAGGGATGAAAAACAACGATTTGAAAGAAAAAGAGCTGCAGATGATTTAGAAACTTTATTCCGAGCTAAATTAGAAGCTTTTGAAATTCCAGAAGTTAGAGATAGTGAAAATAGGGAATTAAGATCCCGAATTAGAAAATCTAAATCGTTAACCGAAATTTCCGCACTAGTCGCGTCTTTTATAACTTTATCTATAATTAGAATAACTTTATCTGCGGAAGATCTTTTGGATGAAAGATCTGCAGATGAACCAGCAGCTAATACATCAACAATTGAAGCAGTGGCTGATAAAGAAATCGGAGATGAAAAATGGATAAGGACAGAAGAACACGGCCCAGGACCGGATGAAGAAAATTAAAAAAATTAGATGAGACTTGACCAGGGATTTTTATTATGTGCTACTAATTTTAAACCATATCTCACCGCCGCTCAACAATTAGCAGATAGTTTAAAAGAATTTGCTCCAGACCATCCAGTAATTTTATATACTGAAGATAAATGGGTATCTGATTCTGGTAATCATATATTCGATGAAGTTCACGGTGGCATGCCCCCCTCCAATAGAGCCAAATTATTAGCCTTACAACATTCTCCTTTTGATATTACATGCTATCTTGATTCTGATATGGTATGTATCAATCCTAAAGCTCCGGAAATATTTAATGGAATAAAAGATGGATATGATATGGCATGGACTAAAATCAGAACATATGCTGCAGCCGCAACGTGGTGGAATAAACCTATTTTAAAAGTTCCTCATGGTGGAATGTGTTTGTATAGAAAATCTGAAAAAATGATTTCTTTTATGCAACAATGGTGGGAAAATTGGTTATGGAAAAGACGACATGACTGGGATTCAAGATGGGACGGTAAATATCCTTATTGGGAAACTAGAGGATGGGATCAATTTCCCTTACACCTAATGTTAGGAGTTATAAGACAGGATGATCCATGGTATCGTCCAGATATTAAATGGCATTGGGTATTTGGAGGAGATCCTCCTTGTACTCCGGAAACTGATGATTGGAATGCCAGTGAAGATGCAAAATGGAATTGGATAATCGGATATGACCCAGAAAGAGAAGGTGTAGATAGAGATGAAATAGTATTTCATGATTATTCTTGCTTATTATTCAAACAACAATATCAAAACGGAAGAATATGAATCATACAGAACATATTTCAAAATATTGTAATGATAATGAAGTATTAGATATTCTTCAAAAGTTGGGGGAATATCTTTATGATTTAGATGAAGATAAAATAAGAATGGAAAGCAGAAGAATAATCACTTGGAAAGAAGCCGTTTGTGATGAATATTTAATGGAATATAAAAAGTTGGTTAGACCAGGACCACCTTGGCATCAAGGCATGCATGATTTATTATTAGATTTAAGAACAAGAAATAGACATATGAAAGTTGTTAAATTATGTGCGGATTTAGGTAAAAGAATAGGAGCACGACAACAAGCTTTAAGTACAATATATCCACCTGGAGGATATATAGGATGGCATCACAATGCTGATGTTCCCGGAAGAAATTTAATTTTTACTTGGTCTAAAACGGGCAGAGGAATTTTTAGATACAAAAGAAATATTCCAGGAAACACATCTTTAAATTATGATATTCCGGATCAAGTTGGTTGGAATGTAAAATCATTTGATTGGTTCGGACACGGTGAAGTAGAACGTACTGGATATTCTTGGCATTCCGCAGGAACTGAAGGTCTCAGATCAACTCTTGCATTTGTGATTCAAAGTAATCAGATGTCAAATATGCTCTTAGAAGAAGATTTTAATCTTCATTCTTGGAGTGATGGATGTTTTATAAGTGAAAATGACACTCAAAATAAATCTGAATGGTGGAAAGAAAACGAAGAAGAAATTACAACAATGAAATTAAGATCAGAAATTAAAAAAAATATTGCATTAGGACCTACTTTTGACGGAAGACTGTTTCTAGCGAAACAGCTTTCGAGGGCTAGGCGGTAGTGGCCCTGGTGTCAAAGCATTTAAACCCCACTAATTCCCCAATTGTTCGTGCGCCGGCTTATGTTAGAATATCATCAAGATGGTTTAAAGAAAATGCTGATGATATTATTAATAAGCTAGATAAAAAAACAATTCCTGGTACGACAGTAAATAATAATCCGAATGCTAGAAAATCTGAAGTATTTTTATGGGATATTTGGAAACTAGATTTAATAGATTTACAAAAAGTAATAATTTATAAATTAAAAGAAATTTTTATAGAAGAAAATAAAAAATATAAATTTGATTTAGATTATTCATCTATTAATGTCCAATATACAAAATATCAAAAAGGAGATTTTTATACGTGGCATACTGATGATGATTTTAATGCAACACATAAAAACCATCAAAATGTAAGGAAATTAAGTATAACCGTGGCATTAAATATAGGATCATATGAAGGAGGAAATTTACAAATAGTTTTAAATAATCAAACAGAACCACGAGAAATGTGTTTAGACTTTGGAGACATATTAGTATTTCCCAGCTTCACACAACACCAAATTACTCCAATTTCTAAAGGAATTCGACTTTCTTTAGTATCCTGGGTGTCAGGACCTCCATGGAGATAAATACATTATATGTAAGTAATCTATATGTAGGAATCTTATCATGGCAAAACCTCAAACACGACAACAACTCAAAGAATATTGTCTTAGACAATTAGGCGCTCCAGTCATTGAAATCAATGTAGATGATGATCAATTAGAAGATAGAATTGATGAGTCTATTCAACTCTATAATGATTATCATTACGATGGCTCCGAAAAGATATATTTAAAACACGTAATTACAGCAGAAGATATTACTAATGAATATCTTTCCGTAGGTGATGAAACAATTAGTGTTATTAGAGCATTCCCCATAGATACAACTGCCGGCAGCATTAGTATGTTCGATGTAAGATATCAATTAAGATTAAATGATATGTTTGATTTAAGTAAGCAACAGCTTGCAGGATATACTATGGCAATGCAACACTTGAGTTTGATAGAAAATCTTTTTAATCAAGCTCCTTCATTCAGATTTAATAGACATACAAATAGATTATATCTTGATATCGATTGGTCGTTTGAAATGAAAGTTGGAAAATTTTTGTTATTTGAAACTTATAGAAGATTAGATCCAGAATCTTATACAGATGCTTATAATGATTTATGGTTAAAAAAATATACAACATCTTTATTTAAAAGACAATGGGGTTCTAATTTATTAAAATTTGAAGGCTTACAATTACCCGGCGGAACTACTTTAAATGGCAGACAAATTTTTGATGATGCAACAACAGAATTGCAAATGTTAGATGATGAAATTTTTACAAAGTATCAATTACCTGATGATTTTATGGTGGGATAATATGAAATCTTTTCGAGAATTTATAGATGAAGAAATTAAATTGCCTATAGAAGTAGGTGATATAGTTCTCGGTGGTAAATTTAAAAATAAAAGAATAGTAGTAAAAGATATTGGGGAAAATGAAAAAGGTGATATTACTATTAATGGTAGACCTATTTTAAGAGTTAGAATAACGGGCGAAAAAGAGGAAAATGGCACTAAATAATTATTTCGAAAAATATAGTAATAATGAAGCAAATCTTCTAGAAGATTTGGTACAAGAGTCCATTCAAGTCTTCGGACATGAAGTTTCTTATCTACCAAGAACTCAAAATAATTTAGATAATATTTTCGGAGAAGCCACTGCATCATCTTTTGAATCAGCTTATCCAGTAGAAGTGTATATTAAAACCACAGATGGTTTTGAAGGTGAAGGTGCTTTTGTTGGTAGATTTGGATTAGAAATTAGAGAACAAGTTACCTTTTCTATGTCACAACGTACTTGGAAAGGATTGGGTCTTACAACAAGACCCCTTGAAGGAGATTTAATTTGGTTTGATACGGCCCAGAAAATGTTTGAAATAATGTTTGTTGAACATCAAGCAATTTTTTATCAATTAGGTAGATTACCCATTTATGATTTATCTTGTGAATTCTTTGAATATAGTAGTGAAGATATTGATACTGGAATAGCAAAAATAGATGCTGTGGAAGCAGATAGTGCTTATTCTGTCGAATACGGGTACTCTGCTAATTCAGGTGTATTTTCTACTAATGAAACTATAATTGGTGGTTTGTCCGGAGCTTCTGCTAAAGTATTAAAATTACGCGATGTACCTGGATTAGGTCTATTTGTGAGAGTTACAAATATAGTAGGATCGTTTACACCAGGCGAAAATATAATGGGTCAAACATCAAATGAAACTGCACAGATAAGCACGGTAACAAAAGAATTTGCAGAGGATCCACAAGCTAAAAATGTAGAAATTGAATCAACTGCAGAAGGAATTATTGATTTTACTGAAGGAAATCCATTTAGTGAAGGAACATTTTAATGTTAGGACAATATTGGTATCATGGCTTAGTAAGAAAATATGTAGCTGTGTTTGGAACAATCTTTAATGATATTTCTATTCAAAGAAGAAATAGTTCCGGTAATGTAACAGAGACAATAAAAGTACCTTTAGCTTATGGCCCCAAACAGAAATTTTTGACAAGAATTTCCGGGGACGAGCGGCTAGATAAAAAGGTGGGGATGCAGTTGCCTAGGATGGGTTTCGATTTGACTTCGATGTCATATAGTCCCGAGAGAATGTTACATCCTCTTCATAATAGAACACAGAAATATAAAGGGGAAACTGGAGTAGTTAAAAGCCCAGTTCCGTATGATTTCGCATTTGCTTTAAATGTCTATGTAAAAAATGCTGATGATGGAACACAAATTATAGAGCAAATTTTACCATTTTTTCAACCTGATTTTACCGTAACAATTAATGCTCTTCCAACAATGGGTATAAAAATAGATTTACCAATTGTTTTAGGAGGAGTTAATGTTGAAGATTCATACGAAGGCGATTTTTTATCTCGAAGAGCTTTAATATGGACATTAGATTTTACTGTTAAAGGATATCTGTATCCAAATATTAAAGGAAAAGGATTTGGTGACGGAAGTGATAGTGTATCAACTAAACTTATTCGAACATCTATTATAAATTTTCATGTAATACCACATACAACAGTTGAAGTGGCGGCGGTACAAGAATATATTGTATTAGAATCTGATAATGTTTTTGATGCACAGAGAGATTATCTTATAAATGAAGATGGAACTAAATTTCTTTCGGAAGCAACAAGAGGAGATAGAAACAGAGCACTAGTAAAATCTCGAATAATGCAAACAGTGGGAGATGTGGACCCATCTGAAGGTGGATATGATATAACAGAAACAAGAGACTTTTTTGCAGAAGGAATAGAATTTGATCCCGCCACGGGATTAGATACGCGCGCTCCAAGTTTAGATATACAAGCGCTCGGTAATAAAAATTTATGAAGGTAGATGATGAAAGATCGTGAACCAATTGATAAGCCATTATCAACAAAAGACGTTGATGACAAATTAAATGAGGTTTTTGAAATAACTCCAACGGTAGAAAAATTACCGGTTGCCAAAGTTATGCCTCAAAAAATAAAAGAAGATGATTCAGATACAGATTTTCAATATTCGCGAGAGAATCTTTACAATATTATAGAGAGAGGTTCTGATGCCATGGATGGTCTACTTGAAATTGCTAAGGAAACAGAACACCCTAGAGCATATGAAGTAGTGGGCCAATTAATAGATAAGTTAACCAATGCAAATAAGGAGCTCATTGGCTTACATAAAACAATGCAATCTATGAAAGAAGATATAATAAGGTCTCCTCAAAATGTAACAAATGCTTTGTTCGTTGGGAGTACCGCAGATCTTCAAAAAATGTTAAACAAGAACAAGAAAACAATTAAAGATAAGGAAGATTAATGGAGACTTTACTAGCATTATTTGGTGCAAAGTGGTGTTGTGTATTTGCATCTACTATGGGAGGATTGACTAATGGATTAGTTCACACATGGGTTGGGTGGATAAAGGAAGCAAAGAACCTTGCAATAGCAGCTATTGTAGGATGGGTCGCGGCTGAATTTTTTATTCCAGCACTAATGGAACTATTTGAATTTGGAGTATATACAGCACTTGCAATAGCGTTTTTTATTGGATATAGTGGTATTAGACTATTACCTCATTTAGAGACTCAAGTATTTAAAAGACTCGACAAAGTGATAGGGGGAGCCGAAGAAGACAAAGACAAAAAAGGAGATTGATATGCCAGTACAATCAATGCAAGCAGTTGCAGAACACCAACTTTTTAAAGCCGCCCTACCAATCGTTGCCGCCGCATTGATTGGAACTGTTACATGGTTATTTGTGACTGTCATGGATTTAGACAAAGTACAACATCGAATAGAAGATTCGGAAATACCGCAAATTAATGCTGATCTTGCAAATGGTTATAAAAAAATAGAAGAATTAGAAAAACAAATAACAGATTTGAGAATTAGTTTTGCTGAACTGGGATCACCAGGCCATCCAACTAACCGGCCATACTATCCAGATCGTGATAATTAAATAATAACTTATGGGTATAAACAAAACAATTAATAGACATTGGAGGGATTGGGCTGCATTAGTATATTTATTTATTTGCCTGATTGATTTTTTCATTGCTCCTTTGATGTGGAACATAGGCATGGTTATGGAGAGTGATGAAATAAAAATGAACACTAGTAGATGGGCTCCTCTTACATTACAGGCTGGAGCAATGTTTCATTTATCATTTGGAGCTATATTAGGTGCAACAGCATGGAGAAAAAAAGATGAAGTGGAAGTTCATAATCGTAATGGTGGTAGCTCTATTCCTTAGTGGATGTGCAAAGAACGTAGCAGACAAAAATAATGATTTGGGTAATGGTGATAAGTCAAATTTACCAATTTCATTAGATTCTCTTATTGAATATGCAGAATATTGTAAAGAAATTTATGATGCTGGTGGTAGTCAAAAAGATGAAGTTGCCTTTGAAGTAAAACAAAAAAATGGAATGTCAATAATTGTTATTAGAGGTACTGCTAATGAGGCAAATGTATTATCTGATATTGATGTAAGATTAGTAAGTGATACACGTACAGGAATCAAACTTCATAAAGGATTTAGAGATGCCGCTGTAACTGTAATGCAAATTATAGATACTTCAATGAAATCATCCAAAACTATTGTTCAAGGACAGACACTTACATATCCCCTTGAACAGACGGTACACGTTACAGGCCACAGTTTAGGTGGAGCCGTTGCACAAATAATAGGAATGTGGCTTCACAAGAGAGGTAAAAATGTTCAAATTTTCTCTTACGGATCACCAAAAATTTCTAATCAAGTTTTGTCTGGTGGACAACCCACTCATTGGAGGGTGGTTCGCACTAGTGATCCTATTCCTTTTACTCCTCCTTGGCCTTACTATCACACAGGACTTTTTATAGATAGTCAGGATTTGGATTGGGGACCCGACAATGATAATGGATTAATTTCTAAAACTGATGGATTAGATCATGCCATAGCAAAATATGTAAGTACATTAAAAGATAATAAGTAATAACTTTTTAGGAAAAAAATGGCTCACTCACAAGAAGATCATTTATCGGAATGGATTGAAGTTGAGCAAGAACGAGATTACTATCGTAAACAATATGAGTTAGTTCAAAAAGAATTAGATGAGGTAAAAACAGAATTAAAAAGGATTAATGAAATTTATTTTAAACATTCTGGTCCTTAATTTATAGTATAATTTAAACAGTGGAGATAAAATGATGGTAGATAATGAATTTAGTTTAAAAGAAACTAAGTACCAAAATCGCGATCGACAAAAACATATTCAAAGACCTTATACTCCGGCAGATGTAAAACGATTAAGTGGTTCTGTTAAAATAGAATACACTATGGCATCAAACGGAGCATCCAAACTTTGGGAAAAATTTTATTCTCAAAAATATGTTAGTGCATTAGGTGCACTGACGGGCAACCAAGCAATGCAACAAGCAAAAGCGGGACTTGATTCAGTTTATCTTTCTGGATGGCAAGTCGCCGGCGATGCTAATGATAGTTTGCAAATGTATCCGGACCAATCTTTATATGCTGTTGGCAGTGTTCCAACCATAGTTAAACGAATTAATAATACATTTCAACGAGCAGATCAAATTCAAACAATGGAAGATCGACAAGGAGAAATTGATTACTTTCTTCCAATTGTAGCAGATGCAGAATCCGGATTTGGTGGAGTTCTCAATACACATGAATTAGTAAAACATTTAATTGAAGCTGGCGCAGCTGGAATTCATTTAGAAGATCAATTATCGTCTGCTAAAAAATGTGGTCACATGGGTGGAAAGGTTTTAGTTTCTACTCAAGAAATGGTTAATAAATTAATTGCTTCAAGATTGGCAGCAGATATAATGGATGTTCCTACTATCATAATTGCAAGAACAGATGCACTTTCTGGTGCATTGTTACAGAGTGATAGTGATGAACATGATCATGAATTTATTACAGGTGACCGAACTGAAGAAGGCTTCTTTAAAACAAATGCAGGAATGGATCAGGCAATTTCAAGAGGACTATCATATGCTCCTTATTGTGATTTAATATGGATGGAAACATCGGTACCTGATATTGGAGAATGTAGAGAATTTGTTCAAGAAATTCAGAAAGAATATCCAAACAAAATGTTTGCATATAATTGTTCTCCATCGTTCAATTGGAAAGCAAAATTAAGTGATAAAGAAATATCTAGTTTTAAAGATGAACTTGGAGAAATGAATGTAAAATATCAATTCATTACTCTCGCTGGATTTCATTCTTTGAATTACAGTATGTTTGAATTATCTGAAAATTATAGGGATCATGGAATGACAGGATTTGTCGAACTTCAAGAAAAAGAATTCGCGGCCCAGAGTCGAGGGTTCACAGCTGTTAAACATCAGCGGGAAGTCGGTGCTGGATATTTTGATCAAGTTGGTCAAATATGTACTGGCAGTACAGATCTAAGTGCAATTAAAGGTTCAACAGAAGAAGAGCAATTTTAATATGAATATTGAAGGTAAAACCAAAACAATTGAAACTGTTGCAGATCCTAATTTAGTGAGAATTGTAACCAAAGATTCTCTTACTGCAAATGATGCTGCTATACAAGCCGATCTACCTGTAGCAGAAGATAAAACCGCCCAAACATGTAGTGTGTTTCATTTATTAAAAAATAATAATATTCCTGTGGCTTATATCACTAGAAATTCTCCTACTTCATTTATTGCAGAAAAATGTGATATGATTCCTATTGAATGTGTTATACGAAGAAGGCCGTATGGTAGTTATTTAAAAAGAGAACCAGATAAATCATCTACAGAAATTTTTGATCCAGTATTAACTGAATTCTTTCACAAAAATGCAATAGTTGGAAAAGAACACATATCAGAAGATAAAGCTCGAGAGTTATACCTACGGAACGGAGAATGGACTGAAACAGTATACACAGATCCACTAATTGAACCAAAAGACGATATATGGCTGCTTTATCCACCAAAGCAACCGCGACATGATATGCAACCATTACTAGATATTAAACCTGTAGTAGATCCGGTAACATTGGAATATATTAGGCGTACATTAATGATACCATGTTTTGAAATAATAGAGAAAGCATGGAAAAAAGTTAATGTAGATTTAATTGATATGAAAATTGAAATAGGTATTAATCAGAATAAAGAAATTGTTATTGCGGATGTTATAGATAACGACAGCTGGCGTATATGGCCAAATGGTGATCCTAAACAACAACTAGATAAACAATCTTTTCGCGATGGGGAAGCTTTAACAGAGGTACAAAAAAAATATAGGATTGTAACGGAGTATACTAAAAATTTTTAGAGGGAGAAAATTGATGGCAAATAGATTTCACTTAGCAATCCCCGCAGGTGATTTACATAATGCGATTTATTTTTATTGTAATGTATTAGGTTGTACAAAAGGCAACTCAGAAATTAAACCGCCCGATTCATGGTGTGATATAAATTTTTGGGGTAACGAACTTACATTACATTCTTCAAGTTGTAAACAATCAGGCGAACGACACAATGTAGATATGGGACTAGTCTATGTTCCACATTTTGGCGTACATTTAAACGCTGAAGAATTTAAAGATCTTAAAGAACGAGTGATACAAAATAATATAAAAATTATTGACGGGCCTTACATAAGATTTGAAGGTGAAGTCTTAGAACAAGAAACAATGTTTTTTGAAGATCCAAATGGTAATGTTTTGGAAATCAAAACAATGATCAACCCTAACGCTTTATTTAAATAAATGAAATTCAAAGTTACAACAAAATTACGAGAAGGCATTAAAGATATAGAAGGTGATGCCATTGAACAAAAATTAAATCAAGATGACTGGCATGTTAAAAATGTAAAGGTAGGTCAGGTGTTTTATTTGGAAGCACCTGTTGCAGAAGCTAATAAATTATGTAAACAGGTGCTCGTAAATACTTTGTTGTATGATTATGAATTACGCAATGAATTCGGTATTATTATGGATGAATGAATGTTGACGAATAAAGAAATAAAATTAATAGAAGACTCTTTAGGACGAATACCAAACCCAACAGAAACTCATGTCTTTGATGCAATGTGGAGTGAACATTGTTCTTATAAAAGTTCCAAATATTGGTTAAAAGAATTATATACAGAAGGAAAACATGTTATATCTGGACCAGGTGAAAATGCAGGGGTTGTAGATATAGGAGATGGTGATAAGATAGTATTTAAGATGGAAAGTCACAATCACCCTAGTTTTATAGAACCTTATCAAGGAGCTGCAACAGGAGTAGGCGGTATCATGCGAGATATTTTTACTATGGGTGCTCGTCCAATCGCAAATTTAAATTCATTACATTTTGGATCAATAAACGACAGGAGAGTAATTGATGGGGTGGTTAAAGGGATTGCTGATTACGGGAATTGCGTTGGTATTCCTACAGTTAGTAGCAAGTGCTATTTTTCTGATTGTTATACACAAAATCCTCTTGTTAACGCCATGAGTGTTGGATACACCAATAAAAAAATTTTTACTAGTGTTCCAAGTAAAAAAGGAATTGTTGTTTATGTTGGGGCTAAGACAGGGCGAGATGGTATTGGTGGTGCTATCATGGCAAGTGAAGAATTTGCGGAAGGGGAAGACAAACGACCTACAGTGCAAGTGGGCGATCCATTTTATGAAAAATTATTATTAGAAGTTTCATTAGAATTATTTGAAACTGGTGCAGTTATTGCAGCACAAGATATGGGTGCAGCCGGATTAACATCATCTACTACAGAAATAGCAATTAAAGGTAATTATGGTATTGAAATAGATTTAGCAGAGGTTCCTTTAAGAGAAGAAGAAATGGAACCGTGGGAAATACTTTTAAGTGAAAGCCAGGAGCGAATGCTTTTTGTTCTTGACTTCAATGCACTAATTGAAAAAGATGTATCAAACATATTTGAAAAATGGGATTTAGATTGTTTTATATTAGGCACATTAACAGATACTAATAATTTTGTAGTTAAAGTAAAAGAAAAAACTGTATGTGATATTCCATTAAAAATATTAGAAGCCCCAGTATTAGAAAGACGCGTTTTTCCTAAAAAAGGAACTGTTGATCTAGCTCCTTTTCCTCCCGCTCCAGAAACTCCAGATTTTAATATGAATTGGGTGTGGGAACAATATGATTCACAAGTAATGGGAAATACAATACACGGATTACAAAAAGATCCTGCTATTGTGCGAATACCTAACAGTAAAAAAGGAATTGCTATAACAACTATAAGCAATGCTTCTTTGTGTGATCATAATCCTAGAATAGGGGTTGCTTCTATTATAGAAATCTGTTATAATAAGTTAAAAGATGTAGGTGCTGAGCCACTAGGCATTACTAATTGTTTAAATTTTGGAAATCCTGAAAACGAAAATGTTATGTATGAATTTGCTAGAACTGTTTTAAGTATGGCGGAAACATGCAAAAAATTAGAGTTTCCTGTTGTTAGTGGCAATGTAAGTTTTTATAATGAAACATCAGGTAAGGGAATTATGCCGACTCCAGTAATAGGTGGAGTTGGATTAATGCTATGAAAACAGCAATAATAATATTTCCTGGCAGCAATTGTGATAACGAAATGGAACGTTTTTTGTACAATTATACAGGTATAAAACCTATTCGTGTTTGGCATAAAGAAACACAATTACCTGATGTAGACTTATATGTATTACCCGGTGGATTTAGTTATGGAGATTATTTACGTGCTGGAGCATTAGCACCTCTTAGTCCTGTTATGAAAGAACTTAAAAAAACAGATAGAAAAATATTAGGTATTTGTAATGGATTTCAAATACTATGCGCCGCAGGATTATTACCCGGAACGTTACGAATAAACAAAACACAAAAATTTATATGTAAACCTGTAACGGTATGTCAAGGATCTACATATTATATAATACCAATAGCACACGCTGAAGGTAATTATTATCACCCTAACCCATCAAAAATTAATATTGAATTTACATACACAGAAGATATTAATGGATCAACAAATCACATAGCAGGAGTTACTCATAATAATGTATTAGGAATGATGCCTCATCCAGAAAGAGCATTTGAATCCTATCATTGTTCACAAGATGGGATTAAAATATTAGAAAATTATTATGGCAGATGATCAGAAACTAATTAAAGAGATTTCCAAATATTCCGATCAGATTGGAGGATTTGCTGGAAAATATGGAAATCTAGTTGCGAGTTGTGATGGTGTAGGAACAAAAATATTATTGGCACAAACTGCAAAAAAATATCATAATAGACCATTGCAGTCCATAGGCATTGATTGTGTAGCAATGGTGGTTAATGATTTGTTGTGCAAGGGAGCTAAACCTAAATTTTTCCTAGATTATTTTGCTGCTGATCGTATTAGAGAAGATGAATTTTATGAAATATTAGAAGGAATTCATGAAGGATGTGTGGAAAGTGAAATGGAATTAATGGGTGGGGAAACCGCAGAATTAAATGGTATAATTACAAGTGATGCTTTTGATGTTTGTGGATTTGGAGTTGGATTTATAGTTGATGAATTGCCTAAAGATAATATAGTAGTAGGAGATTCAGTAATAGGACTTAAATCATCTGGATTTCATTCAAATGGTTTTACCATAATACGTCAATCACTTATGGACCAAAATTATATGACCACTCGTTCAAATGAGGATATGATAGACAATTTTTTGGAACCTACTAAAATATATGTTAAAGATATCGAATTGATTAGAGAATCCGGCATTAAAATAAAAGCTCTAGCTCATATTACAGGTGGAGGTTTCAAAAATGTAGACAGAATTCTTCCAGACAATTTAAAGGTTGAGTACAAACAATCAAATGGATATTATTCTCATCCTCATCATTTTAAATGGATTCAATCTAGAACAAATATGTCAAAAGAAAAAATGCGCAGTACATTTAATTGTGGTATAGGAATGGTTATAGTATTATCACCAGAAGAGGTTGAAAAAATGCCTGTAGAATCAATACATTTAGGAGAAATAGTATGATAGGAATATTGATAGGAAGTGAAAGCGACAAGGAAGTGATGTTAAATTGTTCTGAAAAGTTAGAAGAATTTGGTATCGTACATAGCATGGTGGTTGCTTCTGCACATAGAAATCCAGAAAAAGTAACAGAGTATATTAAAAAATGGGAAGCAACAGGATATAAAGTTATAATTGCGGCCGCTGGAATGTCAGCCGCCTTACCTGGTGTAGTTGCATCACAAACTAAGTTACCAGTTATTGGTGTGCCTATGAAGAGTGACTTAATGGGTATTGATAGTTTGTTAAGTATTGTTCAAATGCCCAAAGGAGTTCCGGTAGCATGTATGTCTGTAGGAAAACATGGTGCAATCAACGCAGCACTATATGCAAAACGTATATTAGATTTGCATAATTTTGATCCACCTTACGGAGCATAAAAATAATATGGAAAATAAAGTAACAATAATTGGAAACGGAGGTCGAGAAGATTCCCTTCGTTGGAAATTACAACAAGAAGGCATAGAAATAGAGCCAACTGTTGAACACTACTTAACAGTTATCGGACCTGAAGCATCTATTGCAGAAGGACTCACTGATGAATTAGAATCAAAACTTATTCCTGTATTTGGTCCTTCAAAGTTAGCAGGACGATTGGAAACAAGTAAGTTATGGGCAAAACAATTTATGCAACGTAACGATATTCCTACTGCACATTGGATAACGTATACGCGAGATGACATAGAAGAAGTAATATTAAAAACACATAGTTATCCGTTTGTAATTAAAGAAGATGGTTTATGCGGTGGTAAAGGCGTAACAATTTGCGAAACACAAACTGAAGCAATCGAAGCCGCGGAAAGTTATGCTTCAAATAAATTTAATTCAACATCAAATAAAATACTAATTGAAGATTTTATTTACGGCGAAGAAGCAAGTTGTTTTGTATTAACTGACGGTAAGGATTATAAAGTACTTCCTTATTGCCAAGACCATAAACGTGTAGGAGAAGGCGATATAGGACCTAATACAGGCGGTATGGGAGCATATGCACCGGCACCAATAATGACTGAAGAACTTAAAGCATTAGTAGAAAAGAATATTATTATTCCTACTATTAATGGAATGCAGGAAGAAGGTATACCGTATAAAGGAGTGTTGTATATTGGATTAATGATTTGTAATGGAGATCCATATGTTATAGAATATAATGTACGATTTGGCGATCCAGAGTGTCAGGTGCTAATGATGTTAATGAAAAGTGATTTGCTTCCATATTTAGAAGCCGTTGCGTTTGAAATATTAGATACTCTTCCAGATCCAGAATTTTATGATGAGTCTGCAATAACAGTTGTTATGTGTTCTGATGGATATCCAGAAGAATATGAAAAAGGATTTAAAATAGATTGGGGAACTGCGAACAAATTATACTCAACCAATATACAAGTGTTTCATGCTGGAACAAAATGGGAAGGTGATAGATGTGTTACAGATGGTGGGCGAGTACTAAATGTAACAGCAAAAGGAAAAACATTACAGGAAGCAAAAGATAGAGCATATCACATGTGTGGAAACATACATTGGGAAGGTAGTTTCTATAGAAAGGATATAGGACATAGAGCATTATGAAAAAAATAATATTGATGGCGTCAGGTGAAGGTTCTAATTTTAGTGCAATTATTGATAATGGAATTAAAGTAGATAGAGTTATAACAGATAACAAAAATGCCAACGTAATTAAACGTGCGGAAAAAGTGAATGTTCCAATATTTGTATTTGATTATAAAGAAGGAGAATATAAAAATGGTTTTGGATGGTGTGAACGTAAAATAGACGAAGCAATACCGGAAGATGTAGATTTGATTGTTCTGGCAGGATATATGAGGATTCTGTCACCACGCTTTGTTAAGAGATGGAAGGACAAATTAATTAATATTCATCCATCCCTTCTTCCTGCATTTGCCGGCGGATGTCATGCGATTAAAGACGCGTGGGAATATGGATGCGAAGTATTTGGGATAACTGTACATTGGGTAACGGAAGAAGTTGATGCGGGTCCCATTATTACTCAACGAGCAATACATAAATTTGAAGGTGACACCTTAGAAAAAATAACAGAAAAAATACATAGAGTTGAACATTATATGTATCCGGTAACAATAAAGAAATTGATGGGGATTTAACAATGTGTGGAATTGTTGGAGCATATTCATTACATGATAATACAAAAAATGTATATCCTCTTATTGTGAGAGGATTACTCGATCTACAACATCGCGGACAACTCAGCGCTGGAATTACATCATATAATCCAGAACGAAAAAGAATACTTCAAACTCATAAAGATAATGGAAAAGTACATGAAGTATTCCAAATTAATCATCCATACAAAAGTAAAAAACTTTCTACTGATTATGGTGGTCATGTTGCAATCGGCCATACTCGTTATGCAACCAGCGGAGATAATGGAGATCAATTAGCACAACCCTTTGAGCGCCCACATGGAAGAAAATCTAAATGGTTTTCTCTCGCGTTCAATGGGAATCTTGCAAATTATTCACATTTAAAATCTGGTTTAGAAGAAGTAGGTTATAATATGACCTATGATTCTGATACTGAAGTAATCATGCATTTTTTAAGCAGAGAAGTACAATCACATAAGCCATGGGAAGATTTAAACTTTAAGGAAATATTTCAAAATTTATTAACAGATTTTGATGGATCGTGGAACATATCATTTTTAAATGCAGATGGCAAGTTGGTTGTAGTTAGAGATCCATTAGGTTTAAAACCTTTGTGTTGGGGAATTTCTAAAGATGGAATATTAATATTTTCATCTGAAAGTGTTGTTCTTTCAAATTTACAAATTAAAGCTAATAATTTAGAACCTGGTCATATGATTATTGTCGAAGGTGCAGGAGGAAATAAAAAAGAAGCAGGCGGAAAGATTTCTGCTCCTTATGATAATAAGATGACTATTGTACCATACACAAAACCGGTACCAAGTAGTTATTGTTTTTTTGAATGGATATATTTCGGACATCTTGCATCTGTAATAGATGGAGAATCGACATATCACGTGCGAGAAAGAATTGGAGAAGAGTTAGCAAAAGAAGAAACATTGGGGTTAGAAGAGAATGGGTGGATAGTAGTTCCCGTACCAGAATCCTCTTATGTGGCGGCAGCAAAATATGCACAAGTTACGGGGATGCCATTTGTACAGGGACTTTTAAAGAATCATTCCGTTGGCCGAACATTTATAGATAATACAAATAGACAGCATAACATATCTTTGAAATTTACACATCTTAAAGAAGTTATACAAGGAAAGAAAGTGATTCTTATAGATGATTCTATTGTGCGTGGTACAACAATGAAAGCATTGGTAACAAATTTAAAAGAATGGAGTGGAGCAAAAGAAGTACATTTAAGAATTGGATGTCCTCCTATTATATCACCATGTTTTTATGGAATAGATTTCCCCACAATAAAAGAATTATATGCCGGTGAAAATACTCCAAATTCTAAAGATTTTAACGCGAATAGTTTAAAATATTTAAGTTTTGGGGGGTTATTAGATGCTGTAAATAAAAAGAAAAAAGATCTTTGTACGGCCTGCTTAACCTCTGAATATCCTACCATGGAAGGTAAAGCTAGATGGCTAGAACAAGCAGCTAGATAAATACTAGAGAAATAAATTAATATTAAGGTAGGAGAGAAATATATGCAATCAATACTTAAATGGTGGTTAATTTTTTGTCTGACTTTATTGGGATTTGGTACAGCTATTTATTTTGATGTGCATAAAATTTTATATGAAGCAGATGTTACTCGCCTCAGTTATTTAATAATTTCTATTTTTATTTGTACTTCGGTTTGGATTGGTATAAAAACTTATAGAGTTGGAAAACTTGAGGACTATGATCAAAAAAGTGAAGTAGGATGGTTTATAGCAGAATCTTGTCTTGCACTTGGAATGGTAGGAACTGTTACGGGTTTTTTGATAATGTTAGGAACAGCGTTTGAGAACGTAGATGTAACAAATTCAGTAACATTACAACAAGCACTATCAGATATGGCAACAGGAATGAGTACGGCTCTCTGGACAACTTTGGTTGGATTGGTGAGTTCACTTATCATTAAAGTTCAGTTGGTAAATCTTGAGGTGGCGCTAAGTGAATAATGAAAAATATAAGTCCACCATTGGTTTTACTGATCTGCTTTTCAACATTCTTGTTGGGTTTGCGTTTCTCTTCATAATAGCTTTTCTCCTTATAAAACCAGAAGCAAAAAAAGAAGACTTTGAGCGAAAAGCCGAATTCGTTGTTGTTATGGAATGGGACCATGATCAACCAGATGATATTGATCTTTATGTACAAGATCCAACGAACAGTACAGCCCATTTTAGATTGCCCATAACTAATTTTATGTACTTGGATAAAGATGATTTGGGTTTCGCAAATGATATTGTAAAAAATGTAGATGGAACAATAACGAAAGTAAATATTAATAGAGAAGTAGTAACTATTCGAGGTATTATTCCTGGAGAATATATCATTAATGCTCATTATTATTCAGCAAGAAAGTGGGCTGGACAAACATTAACTACAAACATAGGCGATGGGGGCGTTTACGAAACACCGACAGGAAAATCAACAGGAAAGAATTTGACTGTAAAGATAGAATTACATAAAGTTGATCCTTATAAAATTTGGTGGATAGGAGAAAAAACATTTACTCACAGAGGGCAAGAAGAAACTTTTGTAAGATTTACAATAGACCAAACAGGAAAACAGGTTGGAGGTTTTACTTATGTGGAAAAAAAGTTTGTGACTCCGTATGGGACTACGGGGGTAGTCAATCCTAATATTGATGAACCAACTGGAGCATCTTCAATGGGAGATGGCGCATCTTCATTTGAATCGGGATCAGAAGAATCTCATTATCGACCAGATGAGAGGCGGTAGATATGATAGGATTGTTAATTTTTGGTTTAGTGGTTTTTTCTACAATTTGTCTTTGGATATTGATTGAAGAAAGAAAGAGTTGGAAATTTTTGGTCTGGTTTATTCCTGTCTTTTTGGTATTAGTAACATCAACTTATGTCACTTATACTTCAGTATTGGGCTTCCCAAAATTTGGAACACCAGAAAAAGGAATGTATTTAAGACATTATATAGATGAACCAAACTGGATTTATCTATGGGTTTTAAGTAAAAAGAATGTACCGATGTCTTATCAACTAGTATATACAAAGAAAAAACACGATTCATTAGAAGGTGTTAAAGGAAAAGCAGAAGAAGGTAAATTTATGGTTTTAAGTGAGGATGCATTCGAGGGGGGTGGAAATGAACTAGTCGGTGATGAAGGAGGAGAAAGGGGTGGTGGTTATACAATTGGTGGTGATGTAAGTTTTTATGAATGGGATTTTACTGAAAATATGCCACAAAAGGAGCCACCAACAGAATGAAAAAGCTATTATTAATTTTTATAATGATGGCGACATGGATGGTTGTTGGATGCGGAACAAGTACAATAGGTTGTTATGGACATTGGGTTAAAGGCCCCGGACATCATAGAGGAACACGAACTCTTCTTAAAGATGCCCATTTACCTTATTATCAATGTGTAGATGAAAATAACAAAGGTAACAATTTAGAAGAACGGAGATATTTGTGAAGAAGCTATTATTAATTTTTATAATGATGGCGACATGGATGGTTGTAGGGTGTGAATCAGTAAAACAAGCAGGGTGTTTTGGTCATTGGGTAGAACATAATGATGGATCCAGAAGCGGTCACAAGAGAGGTACGATTTATTCTAATCGACATAATGTTACACCTTATAGACAATGCGTGGATGCAGAAGCTCCACATTTAGATTTAGAAAAAAGACCATATGGATAATATGAAAGGAATATAATGCTTACAATTTTGGGTAGTCTATTAGGTTTTGCTGGATCAGCGGTTCCCAGCATAATAGACATGTTTAAGGAAAAGGAAGATAAAAAAGCCAGAGTGGAGATGTTTAAACTCCAATTGGATGCGAAAGAAAAAGGTGTTGACTTAGACATAAAATTAATGGAAACAAAGGCCGCCGTAGAAGAACAAAAATCTCTTATTGAACATGATATTTCTTTAGGAAAACAAACAGGTTTTATAAATGCGCTTAGAGCATTTGTTCGACCATTTATTACTTACGTATTTTTTCTAACATTTATTGGAGTAAAAATTACTCTTGTTTGGGATACTATTAATAAAGGTGGAGATTTAGTGCAAATTTTAGATTCAGTTTGGGATGAACAAACAGAAGCTTTATTTGCCGCAATAATTAGTTTTTGGTTTGGTTCTAGAGCAATGCCAAAATTAAAAAAATAAATTTAAAGGATTATTATGTGGAGATTTTTTACAAACAAAAAATGGTTTTTATGGTCTTGGCTAGGTTCAATAATTATTTTGGGATCACTTTGGGTTCAAGTAAAGATTGATGTAAAAATAAATGAATGGTTTGGTGTCTTTTATGATATGATACAAAAGGCACTTGCTACACCAAATGCAGTTACAATAGAAGAATATTTTGCAAGTTTATTTTCATTTATTACACTAGCAGGAATATATGTTGCACTTTATGTTGTAATAAGTTTTTTCACAGCTCACTATTTGTTTAGATGGCGTACAGCAATGGTTGAATGGTATCATAGTGTGTATGACAAAGCCAGAACAATAGAAGGTGCATCGCAAAGAGTTCAAGAAGATACAATTAAATTTACTCGTATAATGGAAGGTTTAGGAACAGCTTTAATTGAATCAGTTATGGTTTTAATTCAGTTTATTCCTATACTGTTTGGATTGTCAATGGGTATTCCAATATTCTTTTTTGGTGATTGGGAATATGGATTGATTACAGGTGCGTTACTTTGGACATTAGGTGGTACTGCCTTTTTAATTGG